>Ga0315905_10001293_pt1 | contig 26833 bp, 23 predicted proteins | sample LakEriMetagenome_5_FD_203522 | JGI IMG/M metagenome (GOLD analysis project Ga0315905, IMG submission 203522) | Freshwater fungal communities from buoy surface, Lake Erie, Ohio, United States - Buoy 4 MA121 | ecosystem: Environmental > Aquatic > Freshwater > Lake | place: USA: Lake Erie, Ohio...
GGATTTCCTAAAAGTTAATTATGTCTTTATATCCTAAAACACTGGCAAAAAAAATAAAATTAGTTGCATTTTTAAAATTTTGTATTTTAAATTTCTCGAAAAAATTACTAAAAAAATAAAGTGAACACTTTTTGCTAAATAAGTTTTTTTGATTATTTATATTTTGATTGTAAATTTTCGAAAATCTTTTAAAATCTAATATTTTCAAATTTTGAATCGCTTCTATTTTAATTTTTCCTATAAATTTTAGCGCTAGATAAATAGTTTTAGGAAATGAATCAAATTCTTTATAAAAAATATAACTTTTATGTTCACAAATCTTTTGTCTAACACTGTACCCACGCAACGAACCTTTCCTATCTTTAATTAAAAAAAAATTTTTCATTCGGTAAATAAAATTTCTCAGGAAGAGGAAACTCTTTAGATTGAATACAATTGATTTAATATGAGTTATTTTCATTTTTTTTTTTGCTACATTACTAAAGGTAAATCTTAATAAGAAGTATGTTTTTTCAACAAAATCTTCGTAACCTTCACTAAGCCACATACTTTTTTAATAATTTTTTTAACTTATAATATTTAATTGTAAAATAAGTTATTTTTATTTTTCTTATTGTTGGTTTTTAAAAATTCCAAAAATAAAATTTTACTGTTATATATGTTATTTTTTTCTAAAATTTAATAAAAAAATCGATTTAATATTTTGGCTGATTTTTTCAAAAAATTGGAGATTTGAATCTAATTCTACAGACGGTTTTTTAAAATTTATTCTTAATGATTTTTTATCTTTTATCTAAAAATAAGTTAAATAAATATGGTTGTAATTTCATAATTTATATATAAGTTACATTCGTTTTATATATGGACGATAAATTAGATATTGGATTTGGTTTTGATTTTATTGTAAAAGTATATCCAGTTTCATTTGTGAACCGTTCAGATTTAGAAAAAGGTGATAAAATTTTACTTCCTCCCAGTATTTTGCAAAAAATAAGTGGTTCTGAACTAAAAGGTCCCATAATATTTGAAATTAAAAACCTTAACTCCACTCGAAAAAGTCATTGTGGAGTTATGGATTTCACGGCTGATGAAGGATGTGCTTATCTACCAAGATGGATGATGCAGAACTTAAATGCTAAAGAAGGAGAAAAATTTCTTTTTGCATACACATCTTTAGAGAAAGGAAGTTACGTCAAACTACAACCTCAAACTGATGATTTTTTAAATATATCTAATCCCAAGGCAGTTCTGGAAGCTAAATTGAGATATTTTACATGTTTAACTAGATCAGATATTATTGCTATAGATTACAATGACAAAATTTATTGGATTAACGTAGTAGAAGTAAAGCCAGGAATGGCGATTTTGATAGTTGACACAGATATTGATGTCGAATTTGTATCCCCAATTATGAAAAAAGAAAGGGAATTAAATGGAACTATCCCTAAAAACAATTCTCTCGAATATCAAAAAAAAAACGACCAAAACAAATTGAAACCTGAAGAGTCTTCAAGCGAGGATGAAGATAAGGAAAAAGATCAAAAATTTTACGGTAAAGGTCAAATTGTGAAATGAAGGTGATTTATTTTAAAGATATTCTGTTATATCAAAAGGCATTTCCTCAATACTTGTACTATAATAAACTTCGATTTCTCTTAAAATAGGAACGTCTAATCGTCCCAGAAAATTTATAGCTAAACCTTTTCTACCAAATCTTCCAGATCTTCCAATTCGGTGTATGTAACTCTCTTTACTCATTGGAAGATCATAATTGATAACTAGAGAAACCTGCTGAACATCAATACCCCTGGATAATAAATCTGTGGTTATGAGAACTTTTATTGTCCCGGATCTGAAATTTTTCATTATTTCTCCCCTTTCAATTTGATTCATATCGCCATGTAAAGAAGAAACGCTAAAATCGTTATTGACCATTTTTTCTATAAGCCATTCAACTTTTTTTCTTGTATTTACATAAATAATTGCTTGTTTTATTCTAATTTTTTTATATAGTTCACAAAGAACCTCTAATTTCAAGTCTTCTTCATCAACAGCTATGTAAAATTGTTTAATACCTTCTAGTGTTAACTCATCTTTTTTCACTAAAATTCTAATAGGATCGTTCATAAAAAGTTCAATAACTTTCAAAATTTCCCTAGGAAGAGTAGCTGAGAAGAAAGCGATGTGTGAGCTTTTTGGAATATATTTAATAATTTTAAATACTTGAACTTTAAAACCTTTTGAAAACATTTCATCTGCTTCGTCAATAATTATAAAATTCAAATCTGAAATTATACCACTATTATTATCAAATAAATCGATTAGTCTTCCGGGGGTCCCGATTAAAATATGGGCTTGTTTATTTTTTAGTTTTTGCAAATCTAAAATTAACCTAGAACCCCCTGTGCAAACTTGAGTCTTAATTCCCATAAAACAACCGATGGAGTTATAGACTTCCTGGATTTGATGGGCTAACTCACGAGTTGGTACCAAAACAAGTATTTTAACAAAATTAAAATTAGATTCCAAATTTTGAAGAGTCCCGATAACAAATGTTGCAGTTTTCCCTGTTCCAGATTGGGCTTGTGCGATAACATCTTTGTTCATTATTAAAGGGACAATTCCTTTTTGCTGTATAACTGACGGCTTTTCAAAACCATAGTTATATATACCCTGAATTAAATTTTTTTTTAGTCCCATTTCTTCAAAAGTTTCTGCTCTTATCATCACATCATTTTCATAATTTAACGTGGGTTTATTTTCTACGGTTTTCATAGTATTGTCTATCTTATTTACAATATTGGAAAAAAAATTTAAATATTAAATATTTAAATAAATTAAAATGTCTAGATAAATCAAAAGATACTTAAATTATTAACCTTGAAAATGTCCTTCGCCGAAGAAAACCATTTAGATCTAAATGAGTTTTTTAACGAATCTATTAATGACGAAAATAAAGAAAAAAATAAAATAATGATTCATAAACACGGATCTCAAGATTACATTATTAGTCAATTAATTAATGATTCTCACAATAATAACGAGTCACTTCCTATTTTCAGAGATTGGGTGAAAGCTTCAGATTTGAGGAATAGAGAGTACCAGAAAATCTTTAAAAGTAGCCAAGAAAATTTTATCAAAAACACACGTGTTCTTTTTATGCGATATGAATTATTTCATTTATGTTTGGCAGAATTGCTTTATGAAACCAAAGGAAAACCACAAGTTAATTCGTTTATTCTCGGCCAAATTTCAAAAATTCATGAACAACTTTTCAAAGTTGGTCTCAAGAATCTCGCAAATGTTTTTGAAAATCAAAAATATACTGAAAATATTCACAATAAAAATAAAACAACTTGGAGGGAAACGAGTAAAATTTTTGAAACACAACAAGGAAATCTGTTAAATTTTAAACATGAAAACTCAAAATGTGATGGTCTTAAAGGAAAAAAATTACCTTTTAGTTTTACTTGGACTCTTTACCGTCTTTTTCCTATTCTATCTTGGTTCCCTCAATATAAGTGGAAAAAATATCTAAAAGATGATATCATTGCTGGAACAACAGTTGGAGTAATGCTTATAGCCCAAGGAATGGCTTATGCAAAACTTGCTGGACTTTCACCTGAATACGGACTTTATTCATCAGGTTTACCTCTTTTTATTTACCCTTTATTCGGGACTTCAAGACATTTGGGATTCGGTCCTGTTGCTCTTGTATCACTTTTAGTTTCTCAAGTTACTCTTTCAACAAATAAGGCGGGTCATGAATATTCTTTAGCAGAAAAAACTTCTTTTGCTTTATTGATAGCTTTTTGTGTGGGTACATTTCAAATTTTTATGGCGTTTCTTCAAATCGGTTTTATAATTAATTTTATCTCCCATCCGGTTATTGCCGGTTTTACCACTGCAGCGGCCTTTGTGATAATTTTAAGCCAATTACAACATATTCTTGGTTATTCTGTTCAAAAATCTCATTACCCATTTCTTACATTGTTTAGTTACATTTCAAATTTACATAAATTTAAGTGGCAACCCTTTTTATTTGGAGTTATTAACATTTCGTTAATGCAAGCGATTAAATTCGTCAATAAAAAATTTAAACTCGAAATCCCTGGACCGATTTTTTGTGTATTTTTGTCCATACTGATAACACAAATTTTTAAATTAAATAGATTTGGTATTTCTATCCAAAACAAAATTCAAAAAGGGTTTCCAGGAATAAGGGGTCCAATTTTTAATGAATTTTCTAAAGTTGCTCCGACAGTTTTGACGATTTCTTTTATAAATTTTATTGAAACTGTGGCAATAGCTTCAAAAATTGGAGAAAAACATGGTTACAAAATTGTCCCAGATCAAGAACTATTAGGCTCAGGTATGACCAACCTTTTAGGAAGTTTTGTTTGCGCATTTCCAATCGCAGGTAGTTTTAGTCGATCAGCGGTTCTTTCTCAGGCGGGAGCAAAAACTCAAGTAGCTGGAATTATTACTGGAGTGGTTATAATATTAACTTACCTCTTTTTAACCCCGCTTTTTACTTATCTTCCAAATGTGTCATTGGCTTCAATAATTTTAATCTCTGTAGTAAATCTTATAGATTACAAAGAAGCAATTCATCTCCTAGAAATAAGATTTTTAGATTTTCTTGCCTTTATGATTTCTCTTTTTTCAACATTCATGATTGGTGTAGAAGGTGGTATGGCAATTGCAATAAGTGTCTCGCTTTTTATTGTACTTTGGTTTTCTGTTAAACCTCCAATGTGTGTATTGGGTAGAATTAGGGGGACAGTAGTTTATAAAGATTTAAGCTGGTATTCAAGTTGCATAAAAACTCCTGGTGGAGTACTTATTAGGATGGACGCCCCGTTATTTTTTGTAAATGCATCTGTTTTGAGTAAAAAAATTAGGCAAAAAGAAGAAGAATATAGTAAAACAAACCCGGTTTCTATTTTTTATATAATATTGGATTGCAGAGGGATGACCGATATTGACTCCACTGGAATACAAGTTTTAAATGAATTGGCTGAAAAATATAACAAACAAGGAATATTTCTTGGTTTTGCAAATGTAAACGAGAGAGTTCGAAAATTAATGAAATCAGGTGGAATTGATAATCTGGTCAATATGAATAGATTTTTCACCCGAATTCACGATGGAGTTGAAATGGCTATCCGGTGGAAATTTCTTCATGTTAAAAAAGAGGTTACAAAAGAATGAATTCTCAAATTAACAAAAAAAAAATCAAAACAAAATTATAACTAAAAAAAAAGAAAACAGATTTAAACATTTGAAAAATTTTTTATTTTTTTTTATTGTTGAAATTTAAAAAATAAGGTGTGATTGCAAATTTAAAAAAACTTCTTTTTTAATATGTTTTAATTTTTAAAACAATTTTTTTTTATTGATTTAAATTTTTCAAATTTAACTTAATAACTGAAATTTTGATCATCAAAACCTAAAAATTCAAGGGTTAAAAAACATTTTCCATAATTTTCATTTACACTTAAAATTATCGTTTCTCTTTTTTTAAAAGAATTAGGAAATTTTTAAATTATTTCAAATAATTAAGAATTTACTATTTGTTTTTAATTTTCCTCTTATTTAAATGCATCTGGTAATGAGTAATTATGTCGAAAATTTATTAAAATAGTTGTTATTGGTAAGAGATAATGAAAAATATAATTAAAAAAACAAAAATTAAAAAATCGACGTATATGGTACAATTATTTAAAATTTTAACAAAAAACTATTTGTCTACTAACCATTCACACATTTTAATACCGATATCCTAATAGATCTATTCTCTAGAGCAGCCGAAAGACGTTCTTTGTCATTAAGTTGCTTGGTTATATTCTCTCCAATCTTATGGTCTTTGTTCGTAAGTTTAACTTTAAAATGGATAAACCAATTTGTAATTACCAATTTAACTAACTTTTTCATTGTGGTTTTTTTGAAATAGGCTGAAAAAAGTGTTATTCCTATCAATGGGGCTAATTTGCATTTCCCATAGGTGGGAAAAAACGAGATGCTGTAGACTAATTTTTGAGAAGGAATATAAAATAAGATTTTAATAAATTCAAGCTTTAAAACCTTTAAATTTATTAGAACGATTGGAAATTCTGGATCAATGATTTCAAAAAATTGGAAAAAAATTGAAAATCCTAAAGGTGCCCAGGAGATTAAATAATTGGGTAAAAAATTTTTGTTATTTTTTATATTGTTTTCCATTTTTTAACTTTTCAATTAACGGAATAAATTAAATTAAAGATAAGAGTCGAAATTTTGAAAATCTAACTATTTTATGAGTAATAACATAAATTATATTCCATAATATTTAATTTAATGCAAAGGTTTGAAAATAAAATCCAGGGAAATAGACTCGTTGTTGAAGAAACATTAAAAAAAAATGAATCTGAAAATTCTGCCGTTTATCTCAATTCAAAAAAAATAGATCAATTAAAACTTTTTAGGGGCGATACTGTTTTGGTGAAAGGAAAAAGAAAAAAAGATACAGTAAGCATTATTATGACTGATGATTCGTGTGATGAAAATGAAATTCGTCTTAATGAAGTCATGAGAAAAAATATAGGTGTGAAAATCGGGGATATAATTACCATTCATCCTTTTTCTGATCTTAAATTTGGAAAAAGAATTCACGTTCTACCGTTTGATGATTCGATATTAAATTGTACAAAAAATTTATTTGAAGATTTTTTAAAACCATATTTTTTGGATTCTTATCGTCCAATTAAAAAAGGGGACATCTTTCGAGTTAAAAATGATGATTTTGCTGTTGAATTTAAAGTTGTTGAAATTGATCCAGTTGATTATTGTATTGTTGGTCCAGATACTATTATTTATTGTGAAGGTGATCCTCTTCCAAGAGAAAAAAAAACAGAAGAATCTGAAATTTCTTATGAAAATGTTGGAGGCTGCCAAAAACAACTTTCTCAAATTCGGGAATTGGTCGAACTCCCACTTCGTCACCCCCAACTATTTAATACTATTGGGATAAAACCACCTCGAGGAGTTTTGATGTATGGCCCCCCGGGATGTGGAAAAACTTTAATTGCAAGGGCAGTAGCAAACGAAACTGGAGCTTTTCTTTTTTCGATAAACGGACCTGAAATTATGTCAAAATTATCAGGAGAATCAGAATCAAATCTTAGAAAGGCATTTGAAGAGGCTGAAAAAAATTCACCTTCAATTATTTTTATTGATGAGATTGATTCCCTAGCTCCAAAAAGAGAAAAAAATCAAGGTGAAATTGAAAGGCGAATAGTATCACAACTTCTTACTTTAATGGATGGAATTTCTTCGAATTCTCATATGGTTGTTATAGGTTGTACAAACCGCCCGAATAGCATTGATCCAGCTTTGAGACGATTTGGAAGATTCGACAGAGAGATAGATATTGGAGTTCCTGATGAAAAAGGTAGACTTGAAATTTTAAATATTCACACCCAAAAAATGCGATTATCATCAGATGTAAATATTGATGAAATTTGCAAGGAAACTTATGGTTTTGTTGGAGCAGATTTAGCCCAACTTTGTACAGAAGCGGCCATGCAATGTATAAGAGAAAAATCGGAATTTTTTGATATTGATGAAGAAAAAATTGACAGTACCGTATTGAATTCACTTTTTGTTTCTCAGGATAATTTCAGAGCTGCTCTTAGTCAAAGTAACCCAAGTGCATTCAGAGAAACAGCGGTAGAAATTCCAAACATTACATGGAAAGATATAGGGGGCTTAGAAAATGTAAAAAGAGAACTTCAAGAAACTGTCCAGTACCCTGTTGAACACCCCGAAAAATTTGAAAAATTTGGGATGCAACCTAGCAAAGGAGTTTTATTTTATGGTCCACCTGGATGTGGAAAAACTTTGCTTGCGAAGGCAATTGCTAACGAATGTCAAGCGAACTTTGTAAGTATAAAAGGTCCAGAATTATTAACAATGTGGTTTGGTGAATCAGAAAATAATGTAAGAGAAGTTTTTGATAAGGCGAGGCAAGCCAGCCCTTGTGTCCTTTTTTTCGATGAACTTGATTCTATTGCAAGAGCCAGAGGTGGTGGAAACGGTGATGCTGGTGGAGCAGGTGATCGGGTAATTAATCAAATACTTACGGAAATTGATGGAGTAGGAGTTAGAAAAAACGTATTCGTTATCGGTGCAACAAATAGACCAGATATTTTAGATCCTGCCATTATGAGACCAGGTCGTCTTGATCAATTGGTATATATTCCGCTACCCGATAGAAAATCAAGAATTCAAATATTTAAAGCTACTTTACGAAAATCTCCACTTTCCAAGGAAGTTGATCTTGAAGTATTGGCCAAAGCCACCAATGGTTTTTCAGGAGCCGATATTACTGAAATATGCCAAAGAGCTTGTAAATTTGCAATAAGAGAATCGATTTATTGTGATATAGAAATGAAAAAAGAAGGTAAAATATCTGAACAAAATAAACAAAGTAATTATTTAGATCCAGTTCCGGAAATCACAAAAACACATTTTTTAGAAGCGATGAAATATGCCCGAAGATCTGTTTCTGATAATGATATCAGGAAATACGAAATGTTTGCCCAAAAATTACAATCTACTCGCAGTTCTGAAGGAGAATTTAAATTTAAAAAGCAAGAAAATTCCAGAAAAGATGCGAATGGTGACGAAGATTTATACAATTAAAAAAATACAATTTCATACTATTTAAATATGATTTATAAATAAAATAATTAATTTAATGAATGTTTTCAACCCTCAAAAAACCAAAATAACAAGAATGACTCAATTCTCGTGTCTAAAATTACAAACAAATTCTAATTCGCAATTTTATTTCAACTGGTTTTCAATTAGAAAACACTGGAAAAAAAACAGAATCCTATTTAATTTTATTTTTTTAAACATCTATTTTCCTTTAAAATATCTCAGGATTCTAGAGAGAGAGAAAAAAATAGATCTACATCTTATTTTTGCTTGGAAACGCTTAAAGTATATTAATTTATGCTCAACAACAATAATTCAAAAGATTTTAAATACAAAAAAGAGGTATTTTTGCTTAGAATCATTAATAAATCGTCCGTTTCATAAAATTTTTTTCATTGAAGAAATAACTGGATGCATATGTTGTGCTAAAGACCTTAAACGAGAAGGACCAATATGGTGGAACGAATGGGATCAGGTGAAAAGTATATTCAAATCTAAAATGAATAATTTTCTTGTTCTACGTCTTTACAAATTCTCCTTACTGAAAGAGTTTAGAATCTTCTCATTAAAAAAAAAAATTCTTTTCACAAAATTATCCAAAATTCTCAATGTTTTTCCGCCGAAGATTAGTTTTCTACCAAAAATATATGATTTCTCGAAAAATTTCACCGAATGCGTGTTTTTAAAGGTTTGGAATTTAATTTATTAATATTTTAATGGATAGAAAATAATAATAATACATTAAATCCTGATTATTATATTATGAAATTTTTTTATCTACAAAAACTGAAATTGATTTTATTAAATCTTTATAATCACTATCAACTAAAATTTAGAAAATTTTATAGGCTAATTTTTTGTCTATTTAATATTTTAATTTTTTCATTTTATGCTCTAAGTTTTAAATTCCAAAAAGAATATTCTTATAGTGAAAAATTGAAAATAATGAAATTTTTTGCATTATTGATATCTACGATAACTTTTTTGTTAAAGTCATTTTTTGTTGATGCTGGAGATATTCCGATTAAGAGAAAAGCAGTTTCTTCAATGGACAAAAAAGAATTATCAGATATGATTAGTTTTCAGGAGATAAAATTAAATAATTATACTATTCAAATGAAATTTTGTAGAACTTGTATGGTATGGCGTCCACCAAGAACAAGTCATTGTTCTTTGTGTGAAAGTTGTAAATTAAAATTTGATCATCATTGTCCATGGATCGGAAAATGTATAGCATTGAAAAACTACCACCATTTTCTCTTCTTTATCTTATATCTTTTTTGGTTCTTGGTATCAAATTTTAGTTTCCCTTTATCTAATGATTGGAGTGGAAAAAATTTTTATTTAGAAGCAACAATGCCCGAAAAAAAATTTGAGGATTTTATTACTTTGTTTAACCTAAAATTCAAATTTAAAGGTGAAATTTTTCTTGAATTTTTTTTTTTTCTAGAATCACTTTTAAAAATCTCCTCATTTTTTGCAAGCCTTTTTACAGGAGCACTTCTTTTATTTCATATTTATCTCGGATATACTGGGAAAACTACTTCCGAATTTTTAAAATTTCCTGATAAAGGTATAAAAAGTTGGAGCATCAGGAAAGAATTAATAAATAAATTTTATAAAAAAAAAATATTTACTTTAAAAGAAATAAAATTTACAGATAAAAATAATTTTTTTCTTTTACATTTAGATTTTATTACGGGGTCAAAAATCGATTCGAATGAAGAAAAAATAATGAACCATCCAAAAAAATTACCTATGAAAATTTTTATTTCATTGGCTTGTTTTTTTTTGTTTTTCTATATTTTTTTGGGTTTCTGTTACTCAACTAATTGTTGTTGTAGGTTTTTTAACAATTTCTCTAAATTCTCAGATTGTTTAATGATTATAGTCAATGTTTCAATTAAAGTTTTAATTTCTTTTTTTAAAAAATATTTTGGCAAAAAATCCATATCTTTAAATAACCTTTACAACTACAAATAACTCCACTGAATCGTGTTCTGATTTTGATTATTTTTGGAATTAAAATTAAAATCTGTTGGGAAAATATTAAAAAAATTTTTTTTTCTGTTCATTAACATTAGATTTTTTCTTTGATTTTCCATTTATATTTATATATATCTAAAATTTATTTCGTTTAAATTTTAGATATATAAACACACTTTTCATCATTTTTATTGGTTACTTTTAGTTAATTAAGATTGTTTTTTGTATATTTTAAAATAAATGTTAAATTTTTATTGTAAATAATTAATTTAACATTTATTACTTTTTTAAATATAATCCCATGTTAATATCCTCTCAAATTTCAATTTTTAAAAACAGTCGTGAAAAAGTAATCACAATAAAAGAAAAAACAATGATGAGTTTGGAAAACAATTTTAATGAAATTTATAAAAATAAAATTGGAAAATCCAAAGTTTCTTATAAATACGATTCTTCTTACCCCGGTACCACCCCTCCAGGAATGGTTGAGGAAAATTTCCCTTTAAGTGAAGTTTTGCAATTAAATATAAATAACCTTAATGTACAGGAATTTTCAAGAGATCAACATTGTGGTGTAATTAGAGGTTATGACGAGAGTATTTTAGATTGGTTAGAAAAAAAGAATAGGGTCAAACCTCGGGAAAAAGAGGATTTAAGAGATGATTTAGTCGAAAAAAATCAAATCTTGATTGAAGATGATTTTGATTTTGAAAATGGAGAAGAAACACTTGAGAATTTTTTCGGGCAACCCAATTCAAATTTGTCAGATTTCATTTGAAAATTAAAATGGAAACCGGTATTAAGATGAAACTTCACCCACAAAAGATTTAATGTGTTTTTAATTATTTATAAATACTTAGAGCTAGGTCAATAAATAAAAGTTTAAAATAAAATAAGTAATTTGAACTTTTTAATATTAAAAGAAATTTTTTATATGATTGATGATAATAAGTTATTCGCGAACGAAAATATTGCCGAATTGTGGTTTCATTTAAAAAATTCTAAAAACTTATTGTTATATTCTATCCCTTATTTCAAAATAAAAGATAGATTATTAATTTTGAAAACAAAGATCAGTAAATTCTCTCAAAGTTTGATTTTTTATTTTGAAAAATTTTTACTTTTTTTTTCAAAATATTTTTTTTTTTTTTTTTCAACAAAATATAATAAGAATGTCTTTAATGGGATAAGATATACCCCAATCCAGGGATTTTTGTACTCTCAAGATACCCTACATCTTTTTTTGAGGATTAAATTTACAACCTTCCTCGCTAGAAAAATTTATTTTGATAAAAAATTTATTGTTGTTGATCTTTTTAATTTAATTTCACCTTCAAAAAATCACAAAAGTCCACTAAACTTTAATTCTATATTTTTTAATGAAAAAAATGTTTCGCATCCAGCTTTTAAAAATTTTATATTAATAGAAAACTTTTCTAAAAACACATTTTCAATCTGGGATGTTACTTCAGATAGAATAATTTTAGAAGTATTTTTAAACTTATATCTTTCTTATTCAAAAATTTCACCTAGTTACAGATATAATCTTTTTGTTTTGGTTGAAGATTATATTTTAAACAAAAAAATAAATAAAATATTTCATAAATGTCTAATTAAGAACAACCTCGTCAACTTTAATCGTGAAATCTATTTTAAATATTTTTTTGGTTTAAAAAAAAAAATACTTTTAAGAACCTCGAAAAAAAGAAGAATTAATCTAAAATGTTTTAATTTACCATTTTCATTTTCAATTTTTAAAAATTCAAACTCTGGAATAAATTTCTGGAAAAAAAATTTACAAGAAAATTGGACTGCCTTTAACCCTGAATTTAAAACTTTAAATCGGTGTAAAATAAATAAAAAAAATTCATTAATATTTTTAAGCAAATTTTTAAAAACTAGATTTAATTATCTTAGTTAGATATTTTAATTATTTTGAATTTCTGGGTTAAATAATGATAATCATTATTTTATATTATTTCAAATAAATTATAAAAAAACAAAATTTATTTCAATTAAACAAGGATTAAATTGGACATGCTCAAAATTTTTAATATTATGGATATAATATTTGAAAAAATAACCAAAACTAATTTGTCTGACTTTGATTCCGGAGAAAAAAAGAAACTAAGTTTTAGAATTTTAATTTATTTTAATTTATTTTTTTTTGAAAAAAAAATAAATATATTCCAAAAAAAATATCAATTGATGAAAAAAAATGGTTTCCTTTTTTTAAAAAATAAAAAAATTTCATTTGAAAAATTTGATAAAAAATACTTATTTAGTTTATTTAGATCATATTCTAAAAATGCGTCTATCATTTTATTTTTCAAAAAAAATACAATTATTAATAACACATATCATCACATTCTTGAAAGATTTCTGGTGTGGAAGATTAATAAAGAAAAACGAAATAAATTTTATCGACTTTTAAACTTTTTTACATCCCAAAAAATTTTACTTTTATACGTAAATGATTTCAGAAGAAGAATTAAAAAAAAAAATTCAACATTTGATAATATGTACGTAAAATCTTTCAAAAAATTTTTTCAAAAAGAACTGATTTTAATAATAAAAAATTGTTGCAAAAAAAATCATAAAGAAAAAAAATGTGCAAATCTTAAACCAAAATCACCGTTTTATTCAAACAATTTTGATTACCGTATGAATTATAATAAGAATTCTAATCAAAAAATCCTATTTTTTCAAAAAAAAAAAGAAAAATTATTCCTATAGAAATTAAATCTTTAATTGTTTTCGGAGAACTTTTGAAAACTCTGTAATAGAAGTTAAAAAAATTATTCTTTACTCATTTGATAAAGGGACAAAAAAAAAGCAAAATTTTTTTATTATAATTTTTTCTTTAGAAAATTTTTCATATTTTTTTTTTCAAGCGAATACCTATTTTTAATTAAAAGGTTCGGGTAATTTTTTTTAGAATTTAAATTTTTAAATATTCGAATTTTCCCATTAATGTTTAAAGTATAGTAAATGAAGAATAAATGCAGGGGAGATAATAAAAAAAAAACACACACAAAAGAGTTGAATAAAGAAAAGAGGGAACTAGTGTTTAAACAAAAAGATCAAGAATACGCTCAAATAGTTAAAATGTTAGGTAATGGTCGATGTGATACTTATTGTTTTGATGGTGTAAGACGACTTTGTCATATAAGAGGAAAAATGAGGAAAAGAATTTGGATCAACGTCGGTGATATTGTTTTAATTGGAAAAAGAGATTTCCAGGATAACAAAGGTGATATAATACAAAAATATTTTCCTGATGAGGCAAAAAATCTTAAAGATTACGGTGAATTACCAACTAATGTTTTTATAAATGAAGGAAAAATTATTAAAAACGAAGAGTTCTCAGAAGATTGTCTAGATCAGGCTTTTGAATTTGATAGTAATTCTGAAAAAAAAGAAAAAACAATCATAGAGTGATTTCAAAAAAGTGTTAAAAATTAAAATAGGTATTTTTATCCTTTATTTACAAATAATTCTATTTTAGAAAATTGTCATTTAATAATAAAACTTTATATCGTTATCGGAAATTTTTTAAATAATTTATCTAACAACAATATTTAGAATGGTTTGGTCCTTTGTACTTTTACAAAACATATTTTTTAAAATTCTTTTTTTTCTGATATTAATTCATATCGAAAAAAAACTAAAAAAAAAAATCTGTAAAATTATGGGAAACTGAAAATAAAAAATTTATTCCCATATCAAATGGTGCGTATTTTTTATCATCGGTTCTATATTCAAGACGATTTTTTCCTTATTATACTTTTAATATTATCACAGGAAAAAATTTTAATGGAACCACGAAAAGTTTTTCTTTTGACGCAATCGGAAGTTTCGAATCTTGTTCTGCTGCCAGTTCAGGAACAGGTCAACACTTTATTCAACCAATTCTAGATGGACAACTTAGTTCTTTTGATCAAGAAGGGGGGTCTATTAAAAATAAAGTGCTCACAAGGTTACTTATGATAAAATTTTTGTTTTTAAAAGCTTCTAGGCACAATATTGAAATTGGAGATGGAATACAAATTTTTATTTTCACCAAAAAGGGGGTTTTAGTCGAAAATAGTATTTTAAGATGTGATTGAAAAAGAATTAAAAACTATTACTTTTCTATTTTGAAAGGGATTAGAAAGTATTAAAAAGAAAATTTTAAATTTTTTTTAGCTACAAAATAATAAATCCGGTCTATGTAACTCCAAGAAACTTCTTTGTCTAGAAAGAATGATGAATTTTTTTTTAAACCTTCGTTTCGTCAGAAAAGAAAAAGTTGACCATAAAAGTCTTTTTTTAAAAATCTGAGTAAGATTTAGACGATTCTTTCTTATTCTTTTGTTATTGGAATCTTGGAATATTATAACTCGAATTTTTCCCGAGTTTATGAAATAATCAGATTTGTTTGTTTCGTATTCTGCATTGAAGTATGATTGCATTAAGAGATTTTGATAAATATTAAAATTGACTGTTTCTTTAAAAGTTAAAATTTTTAAAATGTTCACATTTGTTTTATTTTTAAAATATCGATCTACAAAATCACTCATTACCATTAAAAATCTAACTTGATTTCCAAACTCGAAAAATTTACTTTTCGATATAATCCTATTTGATATTTTTCGTTTTCGAAAATTAATTATACCCTTCGTGGAAAACCGTATAACTGATGTTTTTTTAAACAAGTTAAAAAATAGATTTTTGAAATCAACTCTAACATGATTTATTTCTTCAGACAAATATAATCGGGTTGTTTTTTTTCTAGTAATATTTATAAATGACATATATTATAATCTCAGTTAAAATTTTCGATTAAATAATTTTAGTTTTATGGATTTTCAGATTTTAAAATAAAAGTCGCGCCAAATTTTAGCTACAGTTACTTTGAAAAATTATTTCATATTTTAATTGAATATAATCCAAAAAAATATTTTTTTTTTAAAAACAGTGAAATTAATTGTTCTATGAATCAATAATCATCAAGCTAGAATTTTAAAAAAAATGATGTTATTAAAGGTTTTGAAAAAGAATATTTTCACCTTGTATTAAATTTGAAATTAATTATAAAAATACTTCCAATATAAAAATTTTGCTGCATTTATGATAATCAATTATTCAACCTTCTTTTTTATTTACCCCAGCTCTCTAATGCATTTTACATATCCCTTACAAATTCATACCAAGAATCAGAATCAATATTTTAAGAAAAAGTTTACGAAAACTGTTCTATTCCTTATAATTTTCAAGAAAAATAAGAAAAATATTCAAGAAATTAATAATATTATTAGGTTAAATTTTTTAACACTATTTTTATCACAAAAATTTGTGGATTTTTTTACCATTATTGAAATTTTTTCATTATTTGGACAAAAAAGAAACAAGAGCCAAAAATTACAAGATTTAATGAAAATCACAAAAATTTGTGAGATTTCTTTATCAGAATCAAATGCCTTAAAATTTTTACCTTTTTATCTTTCCTGTTATTTATTTCCAAAACTTTGTTTTTCTTATTTGACGTCTCATCCACACTTAAATTTAAAAAAAACGTTGCTCCAAAAAAAAGATTTTTTAAAAAAATATTGAATTGTATTTTCAAAAATTTTTAAAAAAATTTTCTCTTTTTACAATCATAATTTTTAAGTTTCAAAATAAATTAAAAAATTTTTTTTTCTAAAAAAATAATGCTCGTTATTTAATAGGAAAATGTATAAAAAAATCCTTCAAAAAAATTAAATAAGAAGGTTAATTTTAAATTTAACCTAAATTTTATTTTTCCCCTTTGAATTACCGAAAATTTAGTTTTATTAAGAAAATTTAATTTAATTCTCCAAAAGGAATAAATTATTAGTATCAAATAAAAATGAAAATCAAGAGCCTTTTTCTATATATTTATATTTGAAACAATTTTTTTTAAAAAGGATAAGATAACTGTTGAATCTTAAGTATTATTTTTTCATAAATATTATTATTAGAATTGCGTATATATAATTAACTAATATTTTAAAATTTTTTTAAAATGAATCAATCTGAAAAGTTGGTAAAGGTTTCGAAGATAATTGGTAGAACAGGATCTAGAGGGGGAGTAACGCAAGTTAAAGTAGAGTTCATGGATGATAAATCACGAACACTGATTAGAAATGTCATAGGACCAGTGAGAGAAGGAGATCTTTTGGTTCTTATGGAATCGGAAAGAGAAGCAAGAAAATTGAGGTAGTAATTTAAAACCTATAATTTTATTTTTTTGAGAATCATTTAATTAATTAGTTAGAATGGGAATGTTGGAGTTACCGTATGCCCAAGAATTTGGAAGTTTGCTTTTTCGTTTATAATATCTTGATAGTCGGTGGATTTTACTTTCAATTAAAATTAGACGAAACTTTGAATCTTTATCTTTTTTGTTTCTTTCAAGATGTTTTCTTACGTTTACAGCCTTTTTAATCAAAAAATATAAATCTTCAGGAATCTCCGGGGCCATTTTTTTTGCTTTTAAAATTCTAATAATTTTTTTTCCTGTTATACTTTTAGTTTGAGGTATTCCCTTGCAGTCACGAAGATAGATTCCAATTTGGGATGGTACTAATCCTTTTTTAGCCAATTGGCAAATTAACGGGGTTAATTTTTCCAAAGTAACAATTGACCACCGAGGCGAGGATCTCCTAAAAGGTATCACTGTATTTGAAATGCCTTTTCTGTAATAAAAATTTTCAGTTTTAAGAATCAATCAGATAATATATTTCTCAAAAATACTTACTTTTTGGAATGCATTGTTATATAATCAAAAATATTTTAAATATAAAAAACCTCGTCTTGTTTTTTTTTAAAAATGCGCGAAGTAATTTCACTTCATATTGGTCAAGCAGGAGTTCAAGTTGCCAATGCATGTTGGGAATTATATTGTTTAGAACATGGAATAAATCCAGACGGTTCAGTATCTTATGAAAAAACAAAAAGAGATAACGATGAGGCTTTTACAACATTTTTTAGTGAGACTAGTTCTGGAAAAAGAGTCCCGCGTTGCATATTTCTTGATCTTGAACCCGGAGTTATCGATGAGGTTAAGAATAGTAAATATAAACAACTATATCACCCAGAACAACTTATTTCTGGAAAAGAAGATGCTGCAAACAATTATGCTAGAGGTCACTATACAGTAGGTAAAGAAATTATTGAAATAACGATGGAAAAAATTAGAAAATTATCAGAAAATTGTTCTGGTTTACAAGGATTCCTTGTTTTCCATTCAGTTGGGGGTGGGACAGGTTCGGGTCTTGGTTCGCTTTTATTGGAAAGGCTAAGTGTTGAATTTGGGAAAAAATCAAAGCTAGGGTTCACAATTTATCCTTCCCCACAAGTTTCTACAGCTGTAGTAGAACCTTATAATTCTGTACTTGCAACACATTCTTTATTAGAACACACTGATGTCGCAGTTGTTTTGGATAATGAGGCGATTTATGAAATATGTCAAAAATCTTTAAATATCGAAAGACCTACTTATACAAATTTAAATAGACTAATCGCTCAAGTAATATCATCCATAACTGCATCACTTAGATTTGATGGGGCTTTGAACGTTGATATTTCGGAATTCCAAACAAATTTAGTACCTTATCCTAGAATCCATTTTATGCTCTCTTCATATGCCCCCGTCATTTCATCAGAAAAAGCGACTCATGAACAACTTTCAGCATCAGAAATAACTAATTCTGCTTTTGAACCAAGCTCAATGATGGCCAAATGTGATCCTAGAAGGGGTAAATACATGGCATGCTGTTTAATGTACAGGGGAAATGTTGCGCCAAAAGATGTGAACGGTGCAGTCGCTGCAATAAAAACCAAAAAAACTATTCAATTTGTTGACTGGTGTCCAACTGGTTTTAAATGTGGAATTAATTATCAAGCTCCTACATTAGTTCCAGGTGGTGATCTTGCGAAGGTTCAGCGTGCAGTTTGTATGATTTCTAACAGTACAGCGATTGCCGATGTTTTTTCAAGAATCAATCAGAAATTTGATCTAATGTATTCAAAACGTGCTTTTGTACATTGGTATGTCGGTGAAGGCATGGAAGAAGGTGAATTCAATGAAGCCAGAGAGGATTTGGCTGCTTTAGAAAAAGATTACGAAGAAGTTGGAACTGAAACAATTGATGGTAATAACGAAGAAGATTACTGAGGTGTTAATATGAAACAGTAAAAAAAGAAAATTAATTTTATCTGAAATTTTTAATTTTGTATACTAGATAAATTAAGTTGTTGGTATATAAAAATCTTATTATTTGAAGATAATACTTAGATCTATTTAAATAGAATTTTTTAACCAGTTTACTAAAAATTAACATGTCAAAAAAGTCTTTTTTTTTTTCTTTAAAAAAATTAATTTTTTTAATATTATTCGCTATTTTGAAATTAATATTCTTGGATAAGGTTTCTAAAATTATAAAATTTTCTTTTAATGTTCGATTGAAAAAAAGTTGTAGTGAATTAAAATCATAACATTTCAAAAGGACTTGGTCTCTTTTAAAATGGCTGTAATCAACAGAAAAAATTTTATTTTTTATTTTTTGAAGATCTTTTTTATTTTTCGAACGAATTTTATTTCCCCCTCTGACATATAATTTAACTGTTTTAACCAAACTCGTAAAAAATATTATTGGAGTTCCTTTTTTTAAAATCACAAATCCAGTTTTATCAATTATTTCTAAATTCAACTCTTGGTTTTTAGATATTATTAATTCATTAAGATTTTCGGATAGCTTGAAAGATTTTGAAAAAATAAGCTTTGGATTTTCTAAAACAGGTAATTCATTTTTGTTTTTGTTTTTGTTTATTTTTTTATCAACCTTAACAAAAGTTAATAATTTTTTTATTTTCTTAATTTTTTTTAAAGATAAAAATCCCCGAAACTTAGATTTAGAAAAAAAATAAATTTTTTGTTTAAAATAACCACTCAAATACTTATGAATCCGAGACAAATGGTCAATTTTATGGAAAGTTTTTATTAATTTTTGGTTAAACTGAGTTTTTATTAATTTTTTTTTTACACAAAAATTTTTTTCTTTAATCAAAACTATTCCATCTTTTTTTCCATTTAAATTTGCAAATATTGCTACCATCTTTGGTTGAATATCCTTTTGGTTTAAATTTAAAACTGTTTTAAATGGTTTAAAATTTATTTTCCGTACCTCTTGTTTTTTTATTGTAGAGGAAATAGGAAAAAAAGGTCCATATTCTAGAAAAATATACCAAAATAACGTATTAGAGCGGTTAAGCCATGATTCTTTTTTAATCTGGAAAAATTTTTCAGAAAAAACTAAAGCGCGCTCTACTCTAAAAAAATTCAAACTTTTTATTAATTCTAAGGTTTCATGTTTTAGGCCGCAAAAAATAGTTGTTTTAACTGATTTATCACGTATTGTTTCAACTTTAAATTTCGGAATTAAAGAATGGGATATGAAATTTATAATAAGATTGGTTTCTTTCAAAAAAAGAAAATTTTCTTCTGAATACATAGTGGAAAAACTAGAAAAAATTGGTATTTTTTTGAACAATCCTCTTTTTTTAAAGTATTTATTAAAATTTAAGTCAATGAACTTTAAACTCCAAATATTTTTGTTCGAATAGGTAAGAAAAAAACTGAAAAAAGTCATTTCTGTTGGTAATATAAAACTTAATAATTTAGAAATTTGACAAAAGAATTTCATTTTCATTTTTCTAATATTATTGATTTTAGATTTTAAATCTTTTGAGTTTAATGTTAACTTTTGAATTCGACAATTTTTTCCGAAAAAAAAATTGGTTGTAAAAATTTCCACATAATTTGAAAATGTCCAAATTTTTTTTATTCTAAGATAGATTTTTTTTTCCCAAAAAACTCTTAAATATTTCGATAAAAAATTATACTTTTTATTAAGATCAAAGTTAAGAATTCCTGATAAAACATACAAAACTTGTTTAACTTTTACATTATAATCTAAAAATTTATCAAACTTTTTTTTGAGTTTATTTAATTTGCTTATGTTTATCTTCCTTCTAAAAAAGATAAAATTTCTTTTAAAATTGTGGTTAATATTAAAGTTAACTTGAGATAATTTTTGGATATCAGGTTTTTTTTGAAACTTTTTAGAAAATAAAGTTTTGTTTAAAAAGAAATTTTTTAATTTTATTCGAACCAAATAATTTTTCTTATAAATTGAAAAGATTTTATTTTCTTTTTTTTTATTTCGATATCTCAAATTTTTATTATTGCTTACAATGGATATACAGCGTGTTATTTTTCCAACATGTTTTTTTCTTTTTTCAGAAATTTTAAAATAAATTGAAAATCTTGTAAATTTTAGATTAAATGAATATAAGTTTTTTTTCTTTTCGTTTTTCTGTGATACCTGAAAAATCTTTAGCATACCAGGAGAAAAAATCATATCTTTCGGACGAATTTTTCTAAAAACCCATAACTTGCCATTTTCTATTTTGGATCGGTATGTTTTCATTTTGTGGTATAAAAAAATTTATTCATATAAATTTTTTAAATAATTCGAGATTTATATAAAAAGCTAATATTTTTTATATTTTTAAAATTTTTAAATAAAAAATCTAAAAAAATTATGATTAAAAAAATTAATATAAGTTGTTCGAAAAATAACCTTTTTTGGTTGAGTGACGCTTTTGATATATTAAAACTCAGAAATCAGTTCAGAATAATGGGTAATTTGATTAAAATGCCCATTTTTAATAATCAAAATCGTTTTTTTCTTTTTTTAAACATAGAAGAATTAATTTTAGGTCTAGAAACAGGTCTTTTAAAACCGAAATTAAATAAGAAAAAAAATAATTTTCTTTACTTTTTATTAAAAAAGATCAAAAAAAATTCCATCTTTTTTGGAAAAGCTAATGAAGTTGAAATTGAAAAAGAAAAGAAAAGAAATCATTTTGTTAAAAAATGGAGAGAAATAGGAGAGATTATTTTCGAAAGTTGCAAACATTATTCCAAAAAAGGTTCATTCGTTATTTTTCGGGGAAAAATTTTTTTAAATTCGAATAAAACAATCACTAAAGCAAAAAAAAAGTCTGAATCTTTTATAAATTTACAAAATTTAATGAATGAATTTAATGAAAACGACTTTTTGAAATATTCTATTTTCAAAAATTTGTGGCAACGAGGTTTTAGTTTATCTTGTGGACTTAAATTCGGATGCTCCTTTTTAGCTTATGCTGGAAATATCGTAGATGTTCACTCATATTTATCTATTTTTGTTGTTTCAACTCAAAATACACGTATACCACCTAAACTTTTGATTGCCTCTGGAAGAGTAGGTACAATCACAAAAAAATTTAATATTCTTGTTTATTTGAATAATAAATGCTTACCAAGATTTTTTTCGTTAAGGTGGCATAACACTTTACCTTAATAAAAATGTTCATTTTAATATATAAAAATCTTTTCATTTTTTAAATTTATTTGTTAATTAATATGGTTAAACATAAAAATTCCATTCCAAAAGTTCACTGTAGAAAACACTGGCAAAAATATGTAAAAACCGATTTTGATAAGTCGTCAAAAAAAAAAAAACGTAGAACTAAAAGATTTTCTAAACTTTCTGACGTAAAAATGTACAATTTTTCTCCGAAAAACTTTTTAAAACCTATTGTTCATAACCCAACTAAAATGTACAATTTAAAAACCCGTCTTGGTAGAGGTTTTTCCTGGGAAGAAATCAATGAAATTAAGATTTCCAAAAAGGTTGCGCTTTCGGTAGGTATTTCTTTTGATAAACGACGGCGTGGTAATAATTTAAAAAAAAATTCTAATGTAAAAAGATTAAATGAATTTTTTGAGAAAATTGGTTTAGTATCTTTAAAAAAAACGAATGAAAACCCTAAAACCGAAAAAACCTCAATTTTTAATTTTTTGCCAATAAAAATTAGAAAAACAAATCATTTTGGAAATAAAACGAACGGTTCAACAAATTTAAATTTTAATGATCCAGGTTCATTTAGAATATTTAAATCTTTACGTATCCCTGAAAATAAACATGAAATATCTTAAATTTGTCAGAATTAATTCAATAAAAAAGTTTTTCTCCAAAATAAAGTAACCATGGTAATTTTGTCGAAATAATTCCTCGAATCGAGATTTTATAGGTTATTAATAATTCATGAAATAAAAATAAAGTCACAATTTTCCCTCGGTTTAATTTTTTTTTCTTTTTATTCACTATCAACCCAGTTAATATTAATTGGAAATCTTTTGAACCACCTGCAACACGTGCAGAATTTTGGAAAAATCCGGCGGTAAAACAATACCTAAAACCTCCAATTAAGCCTTCATAATTTTTCGTTTTGGTAGAAAAATCAAAATATGCAATAGAAAATTTATTAATTTCAGATAATTGATCCTTTAAATTTCCAGCTAACTCAAAAAAATGTGGATTAAATTTTTGTAATTTACACCAAGATCTTCTTTTTGATTTAAGTTCTATTTGAAGAAACTTTTTTAAAACAAAAGCTACAAGAAAACATTCTTCATTCATTTTTAAAATTTTTCGAAGTATGTTTAGGCCTCCTAGGTTACCTTTAATTTTCATTTTTGAAAAATCGAAGTTCAAGGAGAGCATGGAACAACTAAGTAAAACGTAATATTTTATTTTTTCGTTTTTCGTTTTTAAAGATTCAATAATAATTCTAGAAAGCCTTGTTTCAATCGGATATATCGATAAAAGTTTTCCAATCCAGGTTAGTTTTATTTTTGAGTCTATTGCACCAAGAACGAATAAATTTTCCATCGACCTTTTTACTATCCAGGAAGTGGGTATATTAATAAAATCTAATTTAAATAAAATTGAAAATTTAGAAGTTAATATGTGTAGTAAAAGCGATGATAAATCTAAACGTTGAATTTCGGGGTTGGGATATTCAAACAACCTAGAGTATTCTAGATATGTAAACAGGCGAAAACATTTACCATCTCTATCTCGTCCGGCACGCCCGGCTCTTTGTTTTGCTTCACTTTTTGAAATAGGAGAAATTTTGTATAAATCGATGTTTGTTTTCCAATTCATAATTTTTTGTTTCGACAAACCAGAATCGAGCACGTATTTTATTCCTTTTATTGTTAGACTAGATTCTGCTATATTTGTAGACAAAATGACTTTTCTTTTCTTTGTACTAAAAGAATTTACTATAATCAATTGTTCGGAAAGAGGTATATTTGAATGGAGTTTTAAAATCGAAAAATTAATTTTCTTTTTTTCTAGTAAAAATTTTAGCATTTTTTCACATTCTAATATCTCTCCTAATCCTGGAAAAAAAACTAAGAAATCACCACCTAATTTTTCAACAGAATGGAGACTTTTAATTACTGAACATAGAGAAATAATATAATCTAATTGAGGTCGTTTTATATAAAAGGTTCTGATTTTATATAAACTACCTGGTACATCAATTTTTCCCACCTTTTTTTTAAAAAATTGGGCTAATTTTTGAGCGTTTCCGGAAGCAGACATGAAAACCAATTTTAAATCTCTTCGCTTATCTAATATTTTTTTTAAAACCCCAATTAATAAATCTGTATGGAAAGTTCTTTCGTGAAATTCATCTAAAATAATACAAACATTTTTTTCAAAAAAAGAATTATTTAATAAGTTTTGAAATAAAATTCCATCAGTGACAAATTTTATTCTAGTTGTTTTTTTACTTTTTTTTTCAAATCTGACGGAGTAGCCAATTAAATCCCCTATTTTCTGATTAAAAACTGAAGAAAGAAATTTTGCAGCCTTAATAGTGGCTGTTCTTTTGGTTTGACTTATGATTATTTTTTTAAAACCAGATAAATACAGAATTTTTGGAATGAATATTGTTTTCCCAGAACCTGTTTCTGCTTGAACAATGGTCACCTGAAATTTTAAAATTGTACTTAATATTGCTTTTCTGTAGTATTCAACCGGAATAACTTTATTAAAAAAAAATCCATTTTTTGAAGTATTCATTTGTTTTAACAACAACCCTCATTTAATTTAAAATCTTTAAAATTGGATGTTTTTAGATCTGAAAGAATCAGTTTTATCAAAAGGAAAATTGGGATTAAAACTTTCAGAATTTCAAAAGAAAGATTATTCAATATTGGATTTTAAGACCATGAACCTAGTTTTTTTAAAATTCAAAAAAACACCTTATTGTTTTAATTCAAATGAAATTAACTACAACCAATTTGGTAAAATAAGTTGTAGATGGGAAAGTTTGAGAGAGGAGTATCTGGGAAATTATATCCTTAATAACCCTCAATTAAATGAAATTTGTTCACAAATATTAAGAAAAATCTTTGAATCAGGTTCTTTTGGTATATCTCAACACACCGTTGGTAACGAATTAGGTCTTAAATCCCATGATATTCACCATCATATAAACAATTTAATAAAATTTCAACTCGTTAAAAAAAAAAATTTTATAATAAAATCTAAATTCAAATTAAACAATATAATCCAGTTAAAATGCAAAATTTTCGAAAATTTAAACAAAAAAAAATTTTTCAATCAAAATTTTCCCAGTAAAGGTGAGTTTGAGATGATAAAAAATTTAATCAAAATTTTTTCAAGAATAGATCGTGTTACAAAGCAAAAGGATTTGAAATACGGAACATTGAAAAAAATAGATTCAGAGAATAAAGAAAAAAGAAGATTTCATAGAAATTGGCAAAAAACTAAACAAAAATTTTTTAAAGCAGGGATCAATTTAACCAAACTAACTCAAAAAAATTTTATAATAGATAAAAAAAAAATTTTTAAAAAAATACTGAGTTATAAAAAAACCTTTAACTATGATGAATATTGGCCCAAGAATTTTTACAAAATGAATATTTTAGTCACAGTTATTTCATTTATATTATCACCAGAAATTCAAATAAAAAAAATTATTGATCGTAATTATTATTCAGGGGTTTCTTCCCCTTACTTTTTAGAAAAATTAAATGGTTATGTAAGTTATAAAACTATTCAATTCATACTAAAAAACCTTGAAGAAAAACGATACCTATCAAAGACCCTCGAACAAAAAGGTAGACAAAGAATTATAAGATACAGAAAATGGATAGAATTTGAACTTGAAAAGGAAAAAAAGTTTGAAGCAGGTGTTACTTACCAGACTTCTAATAGAAGACTTATTCTCCTATCGTGGGTAAAATCAAAGGTTTTATTAGTCAAAGATTTAGGAAGAAAAATTGCTTTAAAAGAAAACAAAGGTCTTCGAAAAGTGGATTCAAAAGTAATAAGAAGAGTATTAACCGATCTTATTGAGAAAAATTTTTTGAAAATTTTTAAAATAAATATTCGAATTTTGAACCAAAAATCTAGGAATGTTGAAGTCATAACAAGAAAAGAGTTCGATACAAAAACTTTCGATCTTAATAGATATCTAAAAGATATCCATAAAAATATCAATATTTCGGGGGAAAAAAAATTTCACCCGATTCTTCAAAGAAGAAGAAAATATTCAATCATTTTATTTTTAGATATTTTGTTTTCTTTGATGAAAATATACGAATTACTTTCATATAAACTGAAAGCTAAATTCAATTCTTTGGATAACTTTAACAATTTTATTATTTTGATGCTTTATCGTCAAAAAAATTTTCAGGGGTGTAAGAAGATTAGGAAAACACGATTTTATTCTCGATATTTTTTTTTACAGAAAAAATTTTTTTTTAAAATTCAAAAAAAATATTTGGTTGAAAAAAAAAATTTTTTTATTTTCAATTTCAAAACTTTATCAAGAGAAAAACTTGATTTAGGGGAAAAAAATCAAAATTTTAAAATATCTAAAGATTTAACGAAAAGTAAATACTATCATAAAACAAAACAATTTATACAAACCAATGAAAAAGTGGGAAATTTTCTTTCGATAATTAGAAAAAAAAATTTCAACAATAAATTAAAACTTTATTCATTCTTTAGTAAAAAATTTTTAGAAAACACCAAGAAAAAAGTTGAAAAATCCCTCCTAAAAAAAAAAAAAAATTTTAAAGAAAATATATTTAATTCAAAATTAGTTAGAAATGGAAAATCTAATTTTCCTGTCATGAAATTAATTCAGTCTGAAGACTTTAAACCATCTATTTTAAATTTTTAAAAATTGGATTCTGAATTTG
>Ga0315905_10001294_pt1 | contig 26825 bp, 25 predicted proteins | sample LakEriMetagenome_5_FD_203522 | JGI IMG/M metagenome (GOLD analysis project Ga0315905, IMG submission 203522) | Freshwater fungal communities from buoy surface, Lake Erie, Ohio, United States - Buoy 4 MA121 | ecosystem: Environmental > Aquatic > Freshwater > Lake | place: USA: Lake Erie, Ohio...
CGTCATATGACTTAACGCGCACAATAGATAGGACTGGTCCGAAGATTTCATCCTTATAGACGCTAGATGTTGTTGGGACCTTATCGATCAAGGTTGGTCCAAGCCAGAAGCCAGCGGCTTCACCATTTGCCTTAACATCGCGACCATCAACGACAACCTTTGCGCCATCTTTGATTGCCACATCGATATAACCAGCGACTTTATCGCGGTGTTCTTTTGTAACAAGTGGACCCATATCGCAGCCGCGACGACCATCACCGGTGCGCAACTTATCCATACGGCTAACAATCTTTTCGATCAGCGCATCGGCAACCGGTTCAACTGCCACAACAACTGAGATCGCCATGCAACGCTCTCCGGCCGAACCAAAACCTGCGTTAATAGCTGAGTCTGCAACGAGTTCAAGATCAGCATCTGGTAAGACCAACATATGGTTCTTGGCACCACCGAGTGATTGCACGCGCTTGCCAGCCTTGGCACATTCTTCATAGATATAACGCGCAATTGGAGTTGAGCCAACAAATGAAATTGCTTCAACATCGGGGGAGTGCAACAAACCGTCTACTGATTCTTTATCGCCATTTAGCACATTAAAGACACCATCAGGCAAGCCTGCTTCTTTCCATAGCTTGCCAATCCAGATCGCAGCGGATGGATCTTTCTCTGATGGTTTTAAGACGACGGTATTTCCGGCAGCGATAGCGATTGGGAAGAACCACATCGGCACCATTGCAGGGAAGTTAAATGGAGAAATGATTCCGACAACGCCAAGTGCTTGGCGAGTTGAGTAAACATCAACACCGGTTGAAACGTTCTCAGAGTAGTAACCCTTGATGAGCTGCGGCATTCCAACTGCAAATTCGACTACTTCTTGACCACGGGTAATTTCACCGAGGGCATCAGATAAAACCTTGCCATGCTCGCTAGTAATGATTTCGGCTAGTTCACCCTTTTTAGCATTTAATAGTTCGCGAAACTTAAAAATAATTTGCTGACGTCCCGCAAGTGAAGTCTTTGACCAACCCGGAAATGCTTTCTTCGCAGCAGAGATCGCTGCATCAATTTCGGCACCATTTGCCAAGGCAACTCGCTTTGTTTCAACGCCAAGTGCTGGGTCATAAACAGGTGCGGTGCGGCCAGAGGTGCTTACATATTCTTTATTATCGATCCAGTGGTTTACGGTGGTAGTCATAGCGTTATCCTATGACGCGGACCCCACACTTATAAACGGCCCAAATCTTGATCCCCGCCACATCATGCGGCGCCACTTCCATTGGGTTGGCCGATAGATGCATTAAATCGGCCTGCATCCCAACTGCGATCTGGCCAAAGCGCTTCTCGTTAAAGCCTTGATAGGCCACGCCTTCGGTATAAAAACTCAAACTCTCTTCAACTGAAATGGATTCTTGCGGACTCCAACCCTGCGCCGGCTCGCGATCCGGTGATTGGCGATGCGTTGGAACCGCAAGTGCTGCAAGTGGAATATAAGAAGTAACCGGCCAATCACTGCCATAACTAAGGCGCGCACCGGATTTAACCATTGAAGCCAATTGATATTGCTGGGCATTTCGCGCATCGCCTAAACGCGGTGCGATTAGTTCTTTATTCATGGGATCTAAGTAAGTCCAAAGCGGTTGGTAATTTGCGATCACGCCAAGGGATGCAAACCGCGGCAGATCTTGCGGATCAATTAGCTGCGCATGCACAATCACTGGCCGGCGATCCCACTTTGGATTTATCGCTGCCATCTTTTCAATCGTATCTAAGGCTTGGCGCACCGCAGCATCGCCGATCGCGTGCATATGCAATTGATAACCTTGCGAATCAAATAGAACAGCGGCATCTAAGACTTCGTCATCCTCCCAAATCAGAAGACCAGAAGATGAGGGATCATCTAAGTAAGGTGAAAGAAGTGCTGCGGTACCGGCCGATAGCGCACCGTCACCGATAATTTTTATAGTCTTACAAGCTAACTTAGATCCCGCACCTAGTCCTTCAATTTCCTTACGTAAATTTGCAAAGTAGGAAACTCGATCCCGCCACGAATCTGGTTGAGCCAAGAGAAATAAGTCCATATCAATCTTTAGCGCACCTGATTTATCGGCAGCGATATATGCCTCAGCCATTCCCGGTTCGACCCAAGCATCAGTTGCTGCAGTAACGCCACTTTCTAAATATCGATCTGATGCCCACGCAATCGCTGCCACATCATCTTCTAATGTTCGCTCTGCTGCGTGTTTCATAATCAAATCCATTGCAGAAGGCTCGCGCAGTGTTCCGCGCGCTGTGCCATCAGGATTACGCGCGATCGTTCCACCATCGGGGTCTTTACTTTCAGCGGTAATTCCAGCGATTTCAAGCGCTTTGCTATTAACCCAAATTGTGTGGTGATCAACTGCTTGCAAAACAACAGGGCGATCACTGACGGCCTCATCTAACCAAGTTGCCAGGAAATCACCACCTGCAATAACGGCTGCTTCATAAGCACCGCCAACAATCCACGGTGTGTTCGGATTTGCATCTGCAAAACGTTTTACCTCTGCAACCATTTCTGCAACAGATTGCAGACCATTTACCAACGGTCCTTGCGCTTCACGCCCACCAAATAAGGGATGCGCATGCCCATCCATAAATGCCGGTGCCAGAAAACCACCTTTTAAATCAATAACCTCATCACCAGGATGCACGGCGCCGTTTATCTCAACGATCTTGGCACCATCAATGCGCACAGAGCTAGCAACAGAACCAACTCCGCACCAGATCGTGCCACTGCTAAAGAAAGTTGCCACTTACGCCTCCTAGGTTGCGCGTAAGTCTAAGGGTTACTTCTTTTTATATCCTGTTGGGCACTTAGGGCTTGTTCCACTTACCTTCTTTGTTGTCTTGCCCTTTACGCAGGAAATAGTCACAGACTTCTTTGCAACCGGCTTTGCAACTGCCGAAGGAGTCGGTGTTGGTATGGCAACTACTTTCTCCTGAGAAAGTTTCACATTGATTGTTGGAGAGGAGAAAGTAAATCCCTTGGCTGATAGATAGAGCCAACCATTCTTTTCATTAACAATAGTTGTTGCTACTTTCTTTTCGCCATCATCTGAGGTGATTGAGATTTCAGCTTTGATCGGTGCGCTAGAGAAACCATAAAGACAACGCGCTATATCGCTGCGCATCGACAAGTCGTAGCTACCGGATGCGAGAGAACCGCTTGCTTCGTAGTGCGGTGAGGCAACCTTGTAAGTCAGCGACTGAGACTCTTTATCGAAAGTTGGAGGTCCTGGTAAGTAGGTAAGCGCGTTAGTTGTAACAAGACCTGCAACATTTCCAGAGTTATCCGAACACTTCTGCACTTCTGCAGAATTTTGCCCGTAGTTCATCGCCTTAAATGTCCAGGTTGTGTTTGTCGAGGTCGCCTTATCTTTATAGGCAGGCGCAAAAGCCGCTGCTAAATCCACCATAACAGCTGATGAAGAACCGTCGTTTATGCGGGCTTCTCTAATTCCATCGCCGCTCTTTCCGAAGTATCTATCGGTGAAAACAATGTCGCGGACTTTTTGAGGAATCTCCACATTCGGAACTGAGAAATTCAACGTTGGAACGCGAACTGGTTCAGCTTCAACTGAAATTTCCTGACCAGTTTTCCAATTCTTAATTGTTACATCGGGTAGTGCCAATCGACCGTGATACCAACCCGATAACTTAGTACCCATTCGCAGCGTAATTCCAAAGCGATACCCTGCTGGAAATTCACGAATAGCTTCACAAACAGTTAAATCAATTCCGGCGCAACGAGAACCATCTGGCAAGTACCAACTTCCAGTGTCTCCCCAGTTAACCCACGATGCACGTGCGGTACCGTTATCTCTGGGATGAATCAATTTATATTGCCCAGTGATTTCTTCAACTGGTGAAATGCCTGTCGTTAGCCCACTTAGGAAAATCTTTCCAGCGCTAATTGGTACGCCAGCTTTCTTCTCAGGTTGTGCGAGCATGAATTGAGATGACACAAAGTAAGTGTCTTTACCAGCGCTGTTGGCTACTCCTGGCAATTGCCATACCGCACCTTGCCCAGTGCCATCCGGCATATTAATTGCAACATTTTCTTTAAATGTGAATTTTCCGTAATCTATCGGAACGGATTTGACTACCTTTCCAGGGATCTTTTTTCCCGAAGGATCAACCGCCCAGAAATCAGCGATACATGCAACATTTGATGCATCAGTACAAACGGTGAGATTTACATATCCAATAATCCCAACTGCATCGGTGCAAATCTTGTCGTCGATGTCGTCACAACGAAGCCATGTCTCTTGCGAATCCAAACTGCCTTTTCCAAAGACAACATTTGGTGATCGACCTAGTTCCAAGCCTTCTTCGATTAGGAGTCCGAGTAGAGGAATATCTGGGGCGAATTTCATTCCGGCTGTCGCAGTGGTTACCTGAACAAAAGTGCCCAACAAGAGCGCAGCAACAAAAGCTGCTCCAAATTTACGCGCTGACTTCATCCGCGAACCCCTGACCTTGAACTGTAGGCAACCCTAGTAATCCTCCCCCCTTTACCGTCAATGGGGCGCGAATTTATGCAGGGGACTTAGGCGTCTTACACTATTTACTTGAATGCCAGGTGCCTTTATTTTTAGGCATGAAACTTCGCGTAGCTGCCATGGCAATCTGTCTCGGACTTCCTGCGCTTACTCATCCCGCAAATGCTGGATATAACGCGGAAGTTGATCTATCAAATCCTCGTGTGGTTCCTATCTATGGCTCTAGTTCAGCAACCCCTCCAAACATAGGTGATCAAGCTTCTTACTCGGGTTTTCTTTATTCATCGAGGATAGTTTTCTCGGCCGCTCATTCGGAAATTCAATTCGACAGAGAAGGAAATAAGACCAACCGTGGTGCCAATTATGTGTTTATTGGCAAGCCTAACTCCACGGCAGGAGACTATTCAGGATTAGTAAAGGTTGAGAAGAGATTTGTCGCAAAGAACTATAGATTTAATAATGCAACACTGGACGATTTTGCAGTCTACGTTCTTGAGAAAGATTTGATTACGGCACCACCAGTAAAGCTATTAACTCCAGAACTTGAAATTGAGATCCGTGAGTCTCAGACACCGATAAAGATGCATGGTTATGGTGAATACAAAGACCGGTGCGATCCAGATGAAAAATTACCGTGTAGCTCCAAGTACAAAAAAACGCTTCAACCCAGGTCTTTAACAAGCAAATTATTAACCCTGACAGAGGCGGAAACTATCGTTGGATACAAGAGATCACAACTGACCGGTCACCTGATTATATTAAATGGGAAAGCTGGTTTCGGATGCGGTGGAGATTCAGGTGGATCAATCACATCAACATATAAGAACGAATTTATCTACCTTGCCACCACTCCAAATGGACTGAGTTCGTATGCATGTGGTGCCTCGGACGGCTACGACGGAAAAAGCGGAATCAACTACGCTTCGCCTGTGTACAAGCATCTCGATATAGTTAAGGAAGCAGAAGAATATGTTGCGACAGCTCTTGCGCAAGAAGCAAAAGCAAAAGTAAATACAGTAATCCCTACAAAGAAAATAACTATTTCATGCATCAAAGGCAAAATAACCAAGAAGGTAACAAGCGCTAACCCAAAGTGCCCTCCTGGATACAAAAAAAGGCCATAAACTCATCACATGAAGGCCATTTACTTCACCGAATTCAAGGGAACGCTTTCGGTAGTCGATATCGCGATTCCTGCCCCAACAGATGCCGGCGTTGTAATCAAAGTTGAAGCAACAGGTTTATGCAGAAGTGATTGGCATGCCTGGATGGGGCACGATTCAGATATTGTGTTGCCGCATGTTCCAGGGCATGAATTTGCAGGAGTTATTTCAAGTGTTGGATCTTTAGTTTCTAAATTTGCAGTCGGTGATCGTGTCACCGTTCCCTTTGTCTGCGGATGTGGCAAATGCACTTATTGCTTGCGTGGTGATGCCCAAGTCTGTCCCACCCAAACCCAACCTGGTTTTACCGGTTTTGGTTCCTTCGCTGAATATGTCGCCATTGATAACGCAGACTTTAATTTAATAAATATTCCATCTGAAGTTTCTTTTGCAACTGCCGCCGCCCTTGGTTGTCGCTTTGCTACGGCCTATCGCGGTTTGATTAAGCGAGCAAAGCTAAAGGCTGGTGAAAAAGTTGTAATTTATGGTTGCGGGGGCGTTGGCTTAAGCGCTGTGATGATTGCAAAAGCACAGGGCGCAATTGTTTATGCCGTCGATGTCAATGATGGCGCACTTGAAGTTGCTGCATCCTTAGGTGCGCACATAATTAATTCACGCATCACTGACCCTGTTGCCTTCCTGCAAAACTTAGGCGGGGCAGACGTTGCAGTCGATGCACTCGGCAGCGAAGCAACGGCAGGAGCATCGGTTCTCTCACTTGCAAGAGGCGGGCGACATCTGCAATTAGGTTTACTTCTCACACCAAGTGGCCTTACCGAAATGCCAATGGCTCGCGTTATCGCTTGGGAGCTAACTCTTCTTGGCTCTCACGGAATGGCTGCGTGCGATTACCCAGAAATGTTGGCACTTGTTGCAAGCGGAGCGCTTAATCCATCGCTACTAGTTAAACGAGAAGTTGGCATAAAAGAAGGTGCAATTGCGCTTGCAAATTTGGATAGCCAAGGTGTAGCTGGAATAACGATTATCAAAGTTTGACCTGTTTCCTATTGCCTTTGCCCAGCCACAGGTGAACGATGTGAGCACTTCCAGAGAAGGGGCAACCATGAAGATCAGCAGCATTATTTCGGGCAAACGTGTTGAAACTATTTCGGCAAGTGCCAGCATTCACGATCTAGTTAATACCCTGAATTCACATCACATCGGCGCGCTGGTTGTCTCAAGTGATGGCAAGCGCATTGATGGCATTGTCTCTGAACGCGATGTTGTGCGTGCGATGCCCGGAAAACTTGATCAACTAATTGGTATGCATGTTCGCGACATCATGACCGTTGAAGTCCACACTTGCACACCAGATACCACGGTTGCCGAACTCATGAAGATGATGACCGAACATCGCATCCGCCATGTTCCCGTTGTCGATGGCGAAGGCGTATTGATATCCATAGTCTCGATCGGCGACGTTGTTAAGAACCGCGTTGGAGAAATGGAATCTGAAAATCAAGCGCTACGCGACTACGTGGCTACTGGCGCCTAATTCGGCCAAAGCCGCCCGCATGTTCAACATTACTAGTTCGTCACTTGATAAGGTCAGGCCATGTCGCAACTAAAACTATCTGATGGCCGCAACTTCGAATACGAAGATAACGGTGTTAAATCTGACCAAGCAATTCTCTTTCTTCATGGCACACCTGGGGCCGATAAAACTTGGTCACAGTGGCTACCGCAAGTAACTGATTGTTTAGCGATCGCGGCAAGTCGCGCCGGTTACGGTAAATCAGATCGTCACAAGGGGCGCACAGTCGCCGATGATTTAGCTGATCAACAAGCACTTCTTGATCATTTTCATATTAAAGAATTTGTCTCAATTGGTTGGTCAGGTGGTGGCCCACATTCAATCAACATGACACGCGATCCACGAAGTAAGGGCGCAATCACTTTGGCAGGTGTTGGCGAATGGGGACACGCTGATTTAGATTTCTTAGCCGATATGGGCCCTGAAAACGAAGAAGAATTTGGTGAAGCACTAAAAGGTGAAGTAGCGATTCAGGCATGGATGTCAAAGAATGCACCTTCCTTAAAAACTATTACAGGCCCGGATCTCATCTCAGCTCTAGGTGGGCTAATCGGAGAGGCGGATAAGGCGGCACTCACTCCTGAAAGGGCAGAAAATACAGCCAAAAGTTTTAGACATGCTTTAGTAGATAGTTTTGATGGATGGGCAGATGATGATTTGGCATTCGTGCAGAAATTTGGTTTTGATTTAGGTGCAATCAATAAGCCAGTTTTAGTATGGCAAGGCGATGATGACTTTATGGTTCCCAAAGCTCACGGTGAATGGCTCGCTAAACACATTCCGACGGCCAAGTTAAATTTCGTGCCAGGCCATGGACACATTTCACTAACGACTGCCTATCGCCCAGAGATTATTAAACAGGCGATGGAGTTGCTTAAGCCTAGATAATTCCTTGCTCTAAACCCTTAAGTACTTCTTTCGCGCGCACCTTCAACTCAGGCAGATCACTTAAGCGATTTAGTCCAAATACTTGTTGGCTCATTCGGTGATTTTTAGCAAAGGTTTCTCTGTGTCGATCTAGAAAATCCCAATACAAAGTTGTAAATGGACAGGCATCTGCGCCAACGCGCAGCTTGGGGTTATAGGCACATGGTTTGCAATAGTCAGACATCCGAGAGATATAAGCACCACCTGCGGCATATGGCTTAGTCATCATCTGCCCACCATCTGCGTGAACACCCATGCCAATAACATTTGGAACCATTACCCATTCGGTGGCATCGATAAATACTTCGCGCATCCAATCTAGAAATTCTTGTGGATTGGTTCCGGTGATCAATGCCAAATTAGATAGCACCATTAACCGGGGGATGTGATGCACCCAAGCGCGGTTTTGGATATCTGTGCCAATCTCTTTCATACAGTTCATCTTGGTGGCGCCTGGATCTGAAAATAGTGGCAAGAGTTTTCGATTAGCACCCAATTGATTATTGCTTCGATACTCAGGCCCCAAAAACCAATACATCCCGTTTACGTATTCGCGCCAACCAATTACCTGACGAACAAATCCTTCGGCGGATTCGATTGGAATATTGCCGGATTCAAATGCCTTCATCGCAGCATCAATTACTTCACTGGGATGCAGCAGACCATTGTTTAGGTAGGGAGATAGCAGTGAATGATGTAGCGCCCAATTCTGCGTTGTCATCGCATCCTCTAGTGGCCCAAACTCAGCAAAATGGTTATCAATAAAGTTCTTTAACTGGGCAAGTGCACCTTTGCGGGTTGTTGCCCAGGTGCTGGTGGGCACGTGAGATAACTCAGCGGCTACTTCTTTATCAATCTCATCGCGCTTATGTTCTAGATAGGCCGGGCCTTCATATTTCTTAGGCGGTGGCATGCGGTTATCTTTATCAAAATTCCAAGAGCCGCCTATGGGATCTGTTCCAGCCATCAATACATTTAGGCGCACCCGTTGTTTGCGATAGAAATTCTCCATTAGATAAGTCTTTTGCTCATCTGCCCAGAGTTTAAAGAGTGAGCGAGAGGTCAGAAAGAAATCGTTTTCAACGAAAGTTACCTTGTGGCTTTTAAGCGCTTCGTATTGGCGAAAGGAACTTGGCTCTGCACACACAACCGGCAGCGCCCCGTGCTTCTTAACAATCTCTTTTAGCCCATTAATTGTTGTCGCAGCCTTTAAATATTCAACTTTGAAGCCTTCGATTTCTAAGGTTTGCGCAAAATGGCGGGCGCTAGAAATAAGAAAAAATAAGCGCTCCTTGTGCCAATCTCGCCCAGTTGTCATGCGCGCGCTTTCCACAAAAACAATCAGATCTGATTTGGGGTCAGCGCCCTTAAGGGCACCGTGCTTGCGATGGAGGTGATCAAATGGGATATAGATAACGCGCTTCATTTATTCTCACGGCACCGATCACTGCAGTACTTAACTTCAGACCAATTCTTGGCCCACTTCTTGCGCCATTCAAATTCCAGGCCGCACCGCACACAGACTTTTGGCGCAAAACCATTCTTGACCTTCGCTGTGCGCGACATTGGGCAAGCCTAGATCAGCGCCTGCAAAGTTGTGCTTTAGGAAATAGCCATAGCGTTCAATCGGTCTTTTCTTCTCGCTTCCTATAAGATTTGGGCTTATCAATAAGAGAAAAGAGAGATGTCATGGGCGTTTGCTCCTGCGGTTACACCAGAGATGAAGAGAAGAACTGCGATGGAACACATAAGGTCGTAAAGGCTGTAAAGGCTGAATTAGCCGAAAAGCTTGAAGCCAATGGCTTTCCACACGCCTCCGAATACGTAAAGAACAACTAAGCCCTGCCTCGCATTTAGCGCCGGATTTTGGCGCCCTTGCCGGCCGCCGCGCGCTCAAAAGGTATGACTCAAGCGACACGCCAAGGGAATAAGTTCCGCATAGGTTATTGCTTTCTGCCTGATTAACCCTCTACCATTTGCAAAACGGGCAATATCGGGCATTCCTCCCTGATATCCCACGATGCATGCTTGGGGGATTCCTAATTGTTGACTGAAGAACGCCGCTTGGCGATCGTCGAATTGGCTCAGAAAGATGGCCGTATCGATGTCGTTAACGCTGCCAACGCGTTTTCAGTAGCCGTTGAAACCATTCGGCGGGATTTGGATGTTTTGCAACGGCGCGGGTTGATGCGCCGGGTTCATGGTGGGGCGATCGCCTTAGACCGTTTCTCACGAGAATATTCAGTAGCAGAGCGGCGCTCGCTTAATAACGAAGTTAAACAGAAGATTTCAGCAGTGGCGGTTCAATATTTGCCGCTATCCGGAACCATCTTTGTCGATGCCGGTACCACTACAGAATTTTTATTTCCATTTTTACGCGATAAGAATGAGCTTACCGTTGTCACCAATAGCTTGCTTTTGGCAACCGATATCGGTGATTCAACAACGAATGTAATTTTACTAAGTGGCCGTATTCGCCCAATTACCCTAAGTGCGGTGGGAGATTTAGCGCTAAATGCGATGGAGAATTTCCATGCCGATATCGCATTCCTTGGTACAAATGGGGTCGATGTAAAAATTGGTTTCACAACCCCCGATTCTGATGAATCTGCAGTGAAACGCAAAATGATTGCACACGCTCGCGAAACCATAGTGATGGTTGATAGCAGCAAATTTGGAAAATCTTTTGCAACTCGATTTGCAAAGTTAAGTGAAATTGATCGCGTTGTTACTGATATCGGTGCTGATAACGCTGCAGTACAAGAGATGGAAAAAGCAGGAATTGAAGTGGTGCTGGCATGATCACAACTTTGACTCCTAGCCCATCAATTGATTTTGATTATGGACTTTCAACTTTGAAATTAGGTGGAGTTAATCGCGCGCTTAGTTTTGGGCTACACGCCGGTGGTAAAGGCGTAAATGTTTCAAGAGTTTTGACTTTGATGAAAGTTAATAACATCGCCCTTGTTCCTATGGCGAAAGTAAATGGTGATTTTTTCTTAAATGCAGCAGAGTCAGAGAGTTTACGTTTAGAAATATTGCCTATTGGGTCACCTCTTCGTTTCAACGTCTCTTTAGTACACGAGGGAATAACTACAAAAGTTAATGCAGAATCTTCCTCGTGGACTTCAACTGAAGCAAAGAGGATTGCTGGACGTTTTAAATTGCGAGCCCGACGCAGCGAATTTGGGGTTATTGGTGGTTCGCTGCCCGCAGGACTTGACCCAGCATGGCTTGCCAAACTTGTTTCTGACAATGTAAATCGAACTAAGGTCGTGGTCGATTGCAGTGGCGATGTATTGCGCGCTGCAGTCGCTGCTAAACCTTTCTTAATTAAGCCAAATCAAGAAGAAGCTGAGAATTTAATTGGTTCTGCAATTTCGACTATGGCAGATGCAGTAAGCGCTTGTTTTGAGATGGTTGGAATGGGTGCCCAAAACGTACTTCTATCTCTGGGAGAAAAGGGAAGTCTGTTTTGGAACGGTGAAAACTTATTCCGTGCGACCGCTGAAAAAATAGATGCAACAAACACCGTTGGAGCAGGCGACGCGTTACTTGCTGGATTTATCGGTGGCTTTAAAGGTGGGCCAGTAAAAGCGCTAGCAACCGGAGTTGCCTGGTCGGCTGCTGCGATTAAATCACGTGGAACTGGAATCACAACTGCGCCAAACGAAATTTCATTGGAACTTATTTCACAGATAAATCCGAAGGAGGCGTCCCTTGGTCAAGATCTACTGCACAGCTGACGCCACCAAGAATTCAGATAGGCACCCCATTGCTGATCTGAATGCCAGAATTCGTCTGGCATCTCTTGTACAAGAGGAGGGCTACATAGCATGACCAATTACATAGGCAGCGCAGATTCCCACACGGGATGGCGCTCACAGCTACAAAAGATCGGTGGAAACCTCGCAGGAATGGTGATTCCAAATATTGGAGCATTCATTGCTTGGGGTCTTCTAACTGCTCTATTTATCCCAACAGGGTGGATTCCTAACGAGGAGTACGCCAAGATGGTTGGACCAATGATCGTTAACTTGTTACCAATTCTTATTGGTCTAACAGGTGGTCGAATGGTTCATGGGCAACGTGGTGCTGTAATCGGTGCCGTTGCAACTGTTGGCGTTATCTGCGGTACTGATATCCCAATGTTCCTTGGTGCAATGATTATTGGACCAGCAGCAGCTTGGGTATTGAAGAAGATCGATGCAGTTCTAGATCCTAAGGTTCCAGTCGGCTTTGAGATGCTTATCAGCAACTTCAGCCTTGGTATCACAGGTCTTGGAATGGCAATGGTTGGCTTCAAGGCAATCGGACCGGTTGTAAGAAATATCAGCGATGTACTCGGAAACGGTATTCAGTCACTTGTTGACAACAACCTGCTTCCAATTGCATCTGTAATTATTGAACCTGCGAAGGTTCTCTTCCTTAATAACGCCATTAACCACGGCGTGCTCGGACCTCTAGGTGTTGCTGAAGCAAAAGAGACTGGAAAATCAATTCTCTTCATGCTTGAAACCAACCCAGGTCCTGGCCTTGGTGTATTGCTTGCATTCTGGTTAGTTGGACCACGCGTCGTGCGCGGTTCAGTTCCAGGCGCAATCATCATCCACTTCCTTGGTGGAATTCATGAAATTTATTTCCCTTACATTCTCATGAAGCCACGTTTGATCCTCGCAGCTATTGCTGGCGGAGCAGCTGGCGTTGCAATGAACGTTGCACTTGATAACGGTCTAACAGCGACACCATCTCCAGGATCAATCTTCGCTTACATGGTTGTTACTCCAAAGGGTGACACCTTCAAGGTACTACTAGCGATCGCAGTATCTGCGGCCGTCGCATTTGCAGCTGCTTGGTTCTTACTAAAGACCGATAGCTCAAATAACGATGACCTTGATGCAGCAAAGGCTCGTAAAGATTCATTGAAGAACGGATAACAAATGCCAAGCATTTCCGGTTCTGATGTAAAGCTCGTTGTGATTGCTTGTGAAGCAGGAATGGGTTCAAGCGTGATGGTTGCAAATCAATTGGCTAAGCAATTAAAGCCACTTGGTATCGCCGTTAAGCACTCTCCTGTAAACAATCTTGAAGCAATGGGCGCCGACCTGATCCTCTGCCACCGTGGGCTAGCGGGCAGGGCTCGGCAAGCTGTTCCAGATAAAGTCGTAATTGCATTCGACATGTTTCTGGGGGATCCAGCTATTGCATCTGTTGTTAATGCAATTCAAGGAGGCGGAACAATCTCACATGAGTAATTTCATGACAGATTTTGATGCTTAACCTCTTAACAGAAGCCGGAATCCACTTCGGTGCTACAGCCTCTTCGAAAAGGGAGGCTGTAGCGCTGTGTGGGGCACAATTTGTTGAATTGGGCGCTACTTCACAAGAGTATGCCGATGCGATGTGGGAGAGAGAACAGATCGCATCTTCATATTTAGGTAACTCGGTAGCCATGCCACATGGCACCGATGAATCTAGAAAGTATGTAAATTTTGGTCAGATTGTTTTAATCCGTTTTGCAACTCCATTTATCTGGGATGACGAAGAAGTCAAACTCTGTATTGGTATCGCCGCGCAAGGTGATGAGCATGTAGAAATTATCGGCAACTTAGCCGAGGCGCTTCTTGACGATGAGAAGTTTGAAATTTTGCTCAGTACAAAAGATAAATTACAGGTCTTAGAGATTTTAAATCCAACTAATATTTAAGTAACGAAAGAGGGAATCTTCATGAAAGCAGCGCTCTATAGCGGCCCCCAAGATTTGAAAGTAGTCGATGTCCCAACGCCTAAAGAAGGCGCCCAGGAGATTTTGATCAGGGTCCATAGCTGCGCCACTTGTGGCACGGATGCCAAGATCTATAACCACGGCCATCCACGCTTGAATCCACCACAGATTATTGGCCACGAAATCGCAGGCGAAATTATTTCTGTCGGTAGCGGTGTTAAGGGTTATGCCATCGGTGATCGCGTCCAGGTTATCGCTGCCATTCCTTGTGGAACTTGTTGGCTCTGCAGCGCAGGTCGAATGACCATTTGCGAAAATCAACTATCAATGGGCTATCAATTTCCAGGTGGCTTCGCCGAATTTATGGTTATTCCTGATGAAGTAATCCGCGTCAATGGCGTAAATAAGATTCCAGCAAATGTTTCATACGATGAAGCAGCTGTGACTGAGCCGCTGGCCTGTGTCTTAAATGCGCAAAGGATTTTAAATATCCAAAAGGGTGACACCGTCTTGGTGATGGGAGCCGGACCAATCGGTTGCTTGCATGTTCGCGTGGCTCGCGCACTTGGCGCTTCTAAAGTATTTTTAGCAGATATCAATGGGGGACGTTTGGAAATGTCGGCAAAGGTAGTTAAGCCAGATGCTTCCTTTGATATGTCGCAGGTGAAGTTAGAAGATGAAATTCTTAAAGTAACCGACGGACATGGCCCCAGCATCATTATTACTGCAGCCCCTGCCGCCAAGGCGCAAGAACAGGCGATTTCTATGGTGGCACCTGGTGGGAAAGTGTCATTCTTTGGAGGACTGCCCAAGGATGCACCCTTTATAAATTGTGATGCCAATATCGTGCACTACAAAGAGGTAACACTCTTTGGCGCCAATGGATCAAGCCCGCAACAGAACTTAGATGCTTTAAATATGATCGCATCAGGTGAGGTAAAAGTCTTGGATTTAATTACCCATAAAGTTAAACTCGAGGATGTGCAGAGTGCGATCGATGCGGTACTAAGTGGAAATGCGATAAAAGTGGTGATCAATCCATGATCATTAAAGAGTGCGTAATCACTGTAAAGGTTGGTCTACATGCCCGCCCAGCAAATGAATTTTCTGCCATAGCAAAGGCAGCGCCATTTGAGATCACCGTTGGCAAGCCGGGCGCACCATTAGTTAAAGCTAATAGCCCGCTTCGCCTTTTAACTTTGAAGGCCCACGAGGGGGATACCTTAACAATCGCCTTTGCTACAGACGATGAGAGCGCGGCAAATGATCTATTTGAAAAACTCGTAGCCACAATTAGCGAGTAGCGTCTGCATATGGAATCTGTGCGCACCCTAGAAGGTATTGGCGTTGGCAATCGCGCAGTGCGCGCTGAAGTGCTGCGTTGGTCAGCGCGTAAAGCACTTCCTGCAATGGCAAAGAGTTCGCTAGGTGTTGAAGTTGAAGTTAACACATTAAGCATGGCAATCGCTAATTTAGAAAATCAATACGCGGCCAAGATTAAATCTGCAGGCAATCGTGAACTACAGGAGATTTTAGAGGCGCAATGCGCTTTTGCAACCGATCCTGAGCTTGCGGATATGGCAAAAGATTTCTGCGAGCAAGGTTGGGATGCGCCATCTGGGCTACAACTTGCAATGGGTGAATTTAAATCACTGCTCGAAGGTGCAGGTGGTGAATTTGGCGAAAGAGTTGCCGATCTTGATGAGATTGTCTATCGCTTAATTCAATGGATGAGCGGTGAAAGCGATGAAACGGTATTGCCGACTAGTGGAAGTTTTATTATCGTCGCCGATGATTTAACTCCAATGGACACTATTGCCTTTAACGAGGTAGTTGTCGGCGTAGTTACCAAGGGTGGGGGACCAACTTCTCACACCGCAATAGTCTGCAGATCTCGCAGCATTCCTGCAGTTGTGGCATGTTCTGGAGCTGACGAGTTAGTAAATGGGCAAATGGTGGTTATTGACCCAGATGCATCGCAGGTAATTATTAATGGTGTGCTGGAAGAGACCGTTGGTGATTGGTGGGCGGGTCGCCTAAGCCATGGTGTGCCAGTTATTCAAGTAATGGCCAATGTTGGTTCTGTTGCAGATGCTACGAAGGTCCAGAGTGCAGATGGCGTTGGTTTGTTAAGAACTGAATTATTTTTCTTAGATCATAAAATCTCTCCGACGCGTGCGCAACAAGTGAAGATATACGAGCAAGTACTAGCGGCGGGCCCGGATGGCGAAATAATTGTTCGTACATTGGATGCCGGAAGTGATAAGCCGATTGCGTTCTTGGGTCTTGGCCGTGAAGAGAATCCGGCACTTGGTATGCGTGGACAGCGCGTGGCGGTGATTTCTCCACAGTTTTTTGAGGATCAGTTGCATGCGATTAAGGCAGCCGCTGACTCCGTAAGAGCAACTGGTAAGAAGATTGAAGTTTCAGTGATGGCGCCAATGATTGCCACGGTTGAAGAAGCGGAGCAATTTTCTAAAGCAGCCCGCGCGGCAGGCTTTACGCGAGTTGGCATCATGATTGAAATCCCCGCGATAACTCGAGTGATTCCACAACTAAAGGGAGTTGTTGATTTCTTAAGCATCGGAACAAATGATCTTTCGCAATATCTATTTGCAGCAGATCGCGTTAACTCAGGGGTCGCCGCGCTATTAAACCCTTGGCAACCAGCGCTGCTCTCACTCTTGGAATCAATTGCAATCGATAGCGCAAAAGTTGGCATTAAAGTTGGAGTCTGCGGCGAGGCGGCATCTGATCCGCTATTGGCAGTTGTCATGGCAGGCCTTGGGATTAATTCTGTAAGCGCATCGCCGAGTTCGGTGGCTGCCGTCCTAGATCTGTTATCGCGCGTTGATGCATCGGCTGCACGGGAAGCAGCCAGTAGTGCGCGCAGTGCGAACACTCCGCGAGATGCAAAAGCGGCAGCTAAGGCTGCTTTAATTGCGATTTAAGCAGATGGGCAAATAAGTGAATTCTGCTAGAAATATTGACCAATCAAGTTGAAGTTGGAGTCGTATCATGAGTCCTATGCCTAACTTTATACAGTCGCCGATAAACACTTTGGGCCGCTACTTCGATTACAAAGGGAGAGCGACTCGGTCCGAGTTCTGGCTCTTCGTTCTCTTCACCTGGCTAACTTCGTTTGGCGTGGGATTAATTGATAGTCTCATACCAGGTGATTACTTAGGCTCAATCTGGAATCTCTTTCTTTTCATTCCAACTATTACCTGTGCAATTCGGCGCATGCACGATGTAGACCACCGCGGTTGGTACTTATTAATTCCAATCTATAACATTATTATCTTGATTTTTCCATCCCGTCCCGCCAAATAAAGCCAAGAGTAAGAAAATTGCGCTCAGAGACCGGAGCCTATATATCTAATGTTTCTAGATTAGACATGCAAAGTTCAGGGTTCGGGCTTACTATTTGGGGGTTCAACAAGGAATTCACAGACCAAGGGGAGCAATCATGGATGAAAAAGGTTTATTAGAGCTTTGGAACACAAAGCGCACACAGATTATCAACGCTCAAATCGCACCAACACTTTTATTAATTGCGATATTCGTATTAGCCGCATTTGGAAAGTTTGAAAACGCAACAGATGGTGCCAAATACCTAACTGTTGGCGTTGCCGCAGCCACCGGAATTCTGGCAATAATTTCGCAGTACGCAGCCGTTCGTGAGGCTGAATCCCTGCTTGTCGATCTGACGAAAATTGAAAAGCGATCGGCTCTTGCAACTAAAATTGCAGATTCTCGTGGTCTTTTATCACTGTCAGCAATTGCCATGGTTGGCCTAGGCATTGGTGTATTCGCACTAGTTGTATGGACAGTACTGGGTTAATTCATTGAACAAATTTCTGATTCTGGCAGCCTTCATCGTCATTCTTTCGGCGATGTTGATTGCCTACGAGCGCCCCGCGAAAAAGAAGCAGAAAATTACCGGACGAGGCGGAGACTTCGAGTCCTAAGCAACAAGTATTAAAGAGAAAGACCCCGTCAGAGATGGCGGGGTCTTTCTTTATTGATTCAATGGTTAGCAACAACCCTTTAACGCAATTGCAGATTATCAGATTCAAAGATATCCACAGCGAAATAAAAAACCTAAGTCAGAAACTTAATCTGACTTAGGTTCCGTCCTGCGTACCGCTGTAGCTCATATGGATAGAGCATCCCACCAACTATGGGAATGGTAGCGGGTTCGACTCCCGCCAGCGGTACGCACCACTAATGGCCACACCCTAGTTAAGTGTGGCCATTAGCATTTTCTTACACTGAGTAACTTCGCCACCGCTAAACTCACGCTATGACACTTAACCTCGAGCGCGCACTAAAACATATGTCTTGGGCAAATCAAGAGGTTTATAAATTGATCATCGCCCTGCCCGATGAAGCGCTGAAGGCATATGCAACCAATCCCGATTGGACTGTCGGTGAAATTCTGCGCCACATCGCATCTTCATCCGGTGGCTACGGCGCACGTCTTAAAGGCATAGATGCCGAAGTATTAGTTCGCCCCACCACGATGCAAGAATTACAAGTGATCGCCAAGCAATTGCTTTCAAATGATGCGCAGCTTCTGCAACTTGCCAGCGTTGCTGATGAGAAAATCGCCGTCATCCGCGAAGGCAAAACCACTCATTGGATGCGCTCGACCATCGTCACCCAGGCAATTCACCATGCCACCGAACACCGCGCGCAAGCGGTCTGCGCCCTTGAGGCAAAAGGTTTTAAGGCGGTAAACCTTGATGACTATGACGTGTGGGCTTACGAAATCAATAACGGCTAATCCGATGAAAACTTTTTTATTGATATTCGCTGGCCTTGAAACCCTCGCCCTAATGGGCGCGGTTTGGTGGCATATCAAGAAAGAGAAATGACTCCAGCTTTAATTATTTTTTTTGCCAAAGGCGCAAGCCGAGTCCATCATTAGTGCGTCGGGAAAAATCTCGTATATTTAACTCATGCGCCACCTAAGAAATGCCTCTCAACTTCTCTTAGGCGCAGCCCTTGGCTATGCCGGTATCGGTCACTTGACTACCAACCGTTTGGAATTTCAGGCACAAGTTCCAACCTTGCTAAAAGATTATGCCGACTTCGTTGTCTTGGCATCTGGTGTAGTCGAGATATCACTTGGTGCAGGCTTGATCGCACTGTGGAAATACCGCGTACAGATCGGTTGGCTCGTAGCACTCTTCTTTATTGCAATCTTCTGGGGAAATATCTCGCAATACCTAAACCACACCGATGCATTCGGGCTCAACAGCGATCGCGCCCGCGCAATACGCCTGCTCTTTCAACCGCTCCTAGTTATTTGGGCGCTCTGGTCGACAGGTGCTTGGAAAAGGCGCTGACTATTTGGGTTGGAATTCTTTTCGTTGAACAGATTCTGCAATAAGTTTTCGTCCCTCTTCAAGGTTTGCAATCCAGCCAGCGCTGATCATCTGAATAATGAGATTACCCATCACCGTTGCCTCGGCTGGCCCGGCAATTACGGGAAGACCTATTACATCGGCAGTTAATTGATTTAGAAGATCATTTGAAGATCCACCACCAATAATATTTATTTCTTTTACTTTAACGTTTGCGGCATCTTCTAGTTCGCGAAGTGATTGCGCATAAGCATCAGACAAACTGTCAAAGATGCAGCGAGCGAATTCAGCTGGAGTATTAGGAACTTTTTGGTTAGTTTCGCGGCAATACTCAGCGATTCGTTCTGGCATCGCGCCCGGCTTGGCAAAGCGTGGATCGTTGGTATTTATGATCTGTTCACGGGCAAGCTGGCTCGCATCTCGGGTTAAATCTGCAGCCGTCAAAGTAAGGCCTTGAGACTTCCAATAGCGAAGAGATTCCTCTAGCAGCCACATGCCTGACACATTTTTAATAAATCGAATGCGATCTGCCACGCCCGCTTCGTTGGTGATGTTATATGAAAGTGCTTTCGCGCTAGTGATTGGCGCATCAAGCTCAAGACCAACTAGTGACCACGTGCCACTTGAAATATAGGCCGAATCTTTCGAAGAGCGAAGCGGAACACCTGCTACAGCAGATGCTGTGTCATGAGAACCCACTGCAACTACAGAAATGCCATCGAGTTTGCCATGGCCTTTGATCTTTCCGAGTTTTACACCTGGCTTATGCAATGCCGGAAAAATTGATCTGGGAATCTCAAGTTTGTCGATGAGCTCCCAATCCCATTCTTGTGAGTGAGCATTTAAGAGCTGAGTAGATGATGCGTTGGTAATGTCATTACTCCGAACTCCAGAGAGAACGTAGTTAAGTAAATCTGGGAGCATTAAGAAGGTAGTCGCACTTTTCATCGCCGGCGTATTTCGCGCAGCATGTAATTGGTAGGCGGTATTAAAAAAGATAAATTGAATGCCGGTCTTCTGATAAATCCACTCTGCGCCAAGTGAGTCCGAGATTGATTGCATCAAACCATCGGTCCGTGAATCTCGATAGCAATATGGTTCTTCGATTAGATTTCCCTGAATATCTAGTAAACCGTAGTCAACTGCCCAAGTATCGATGCCGACAGAGATGATTTCACCAAGCTTTTGTGCCATTAAAAGTCCGGTCTTAACTTCATCAACAATCTTCGACCATTCCCAGTGCAGACCGCCATCTTCAGTTACCTTCGCTTCGTGTTTAAAACGGTGGACTTCTTGGATAACTAGAGAACCTGAATCAAGAGAGCCAACCGCAATGCGTCCGCTAGAGGCGCCGAGATCTATCGCTGCACAGAACTTCATAATGGTTTATCGCAAGAAGGCTGCAGATACTCCACCATCAACAGGGATATGTAGCCCGGTTGTAAGAGAAAGTTCTCCGCTAAGCAGAACAAATACCGCTGCTGCGATATGTTCTGGCAAAACTTCCTTTTTCAAAATAGTTCGCTGGGCATAGAACTCACCGAGCTTAGATTCTTCAACTCCATAGACGGCAGCGCGATTTGCCCCCCATCCCGATGAGAAGATTCCGGAACCTTTCACAACGCCATCAGGATTGATGCCATTAACGCGGATTCCATGTTCGCCAAGTTCTGCCGCTAACAACCGCACTTGATGCGCCTGATCCGCCTTCGTTGATCCGTAACCGATGTTATTTGGACCGGCGAATACTGAATTCTTAGAGGAGATATAGACAATATCTCCACCTAATTTTTGCGCGATCATCACTTTGGTTGCCTCACGCGATACTAAGAAAGATCCGCGGGCCATGATCTCGTGTTGCAAATCCCAATCTTGGACAGTTGTCTCAACTAAAGATTTGCTAATTGATATACCAGCGTTATTAATAACAATATCAACGCCGCCAAAAGCTAAGTTGGTAGAGGCAATTGCATCGATAATTGCGCCTTCATCAGTGACATCCATTGCGATACCAATGGCCTTATCGGAATTTCCAATCTCGGCAGCAACGGCAATAGCGCCATCTTTATCGCGGTCTGCAACCACAACACAGGCGCCCTCTGCTGCAAGGCGCAAGGCAGTTGCCTTACCAAGACCCGAAGCAGCACCTGTTACTAGTGCAATTCGACCAGCAAGTGACTTTGGTTTAGGTGCGCGCCTTAACTTGGCATCTTCGAGATCCCAATACTCAATGCGGAATTTTTCAGACTCGACAATGGGTGCATAAGTTGAGAGAGCTTCAGCTCCGCGCATAACGTTAATCGCGTTGATATAGAACTCACTAGAAACGCGAGCGGTCTGCTTATCTTTTCCAAATGAAAACATTCCGATCCCGGGCACGAGAATAATTGTTGGGTCAGCCCCACGCATTGCAGGGGAGTCCTTTGATGCATGACGTGAATAGTAGGCAGCGTAATTTTCGCGGTACTTGTCGTGAAGTTCGCCAGCACGTTTTAGAACTTCTTCAAGTGGTGCATCGGGTTTTGTATCTAGAACCATTGGAGAAATTTTTGTGCGCAAGAAGTGATCTGGACAAGATGTACCCAAAGCGGCTAACCGAGTGAGTTCAGTGCCCTGCGTGAATTCAAGAACTACATCTGAGTCAGTAAAGTGGCCGACCATACGTGAATCACGTGATGCCACCGCGCGCAGATGAGGAGCAAGTTCTGCCGCGCGCGAGATGCGTGAAGCCGGATCAAGTGGCTTATATTTTTCAACAACTGAACCAAATGGGTTCTTCTTTCCCTTCGCCTTAATAAATTCTTCAGCCTTAGTGATCGCTGCAATAGAGCGTTCTTGACACTCTTTACTTGTTGCACCCCATGTTGTCAGGCCATGTCCTCCGAGAACACAACCCTTTGCCTTTGGGTTTTCGGTGGCAATCTTTTCCATATCTAAACCAAGTTGAAATCCGGGGCGGCGCCAATCCACCCAGAGAATCTCATCGCCAAAACATTCACGAGTTAACTCTTTGCCAGCAACGGATGTGGCAAGAGCGATTATTGAATCTGGATGCAAGTGATCCACATGATCAAATGGAATGAGCGCATGAACTGTTGTGTCGATACTTGGAGCTGCTTTGGATGTGCCGAAGAGACAGTAATCAAAAAGAGCAGCCATCTCATCTTCATGGTCGACACCGCGGTAAACTTTTTTCAGCGCTACAAATTTCTCTTGCACGAGAGCAGCTAAACCAGATTCAGTCATTGTGCCGAGATCGCCACCAGAGCCCTTAACCCAGAGAACTGTTGTCTCTTCACCGGTTGCGGGATTGGTGATCAAACCCTTGGCTGATGTATTGCCACCGGCGTAGTTAGTAAATTTTGGGTTTGAACCTAGAAAGTTACTGCGTTCTAGAAGTTCTTTTACAACCTTTGGCATTGTCATTATGCGCCCCATCCCGCTTGAACGCCGCCAACTCGTTCTGCTGCAATCTTTTCTGCATAACCACTTCGGGCATACGCGCTCTTTGGATCTGCTTCAACGCCTATCTCGCTACGAAGTTCATCAAGAAGTGGTCGAACATCTGTGTTGTAAGCATCCATCAAGAGGTCATTTCCGCCGAGCACATCACCTTCTAGTTGGGCTTTCTTCAGCGCAACTCGGTCGACAAGAAGAGCCTTAGCGACAGCTTCTTGCACATTGGTAATGGATCGAATCTGAGCCGGAATTTTTGGTTCAATGTTGTGGCATTGATCTAGTACGTAAGAAACGGGAGTTCCCACATCAAAGCCAGCGTTTTGATTTACCTCGTGCATAATTCGAAAGAGCTGGAACGGATCTGCGGCGCCAACAATTAAGTCATCATCGGCGTAGAAGCGTGAATTAAAGTCGAATGCGCCCAGGCGTTTCTTGCGCAGCAGGAAAGCAACTATGTATTCAATGTTGGTGCCTGGCGCATGGTGGCCAGTGTCAACGCACACCATCGCCTTCTCGCCAAGTTCAAGGCAGTGCACATATGAAGTTCCCCAATCAGGAACATCAGTTGAATAAAAAGCTGGCTCAAAGAACTTGTATTCCAAAAGCATGCGTTGGTCTGTTCCCAATCGGTCGTAACACTTACGAAGTGATTGCGCTAAACGATCCTGACGTTCTGCCAAATTATCTTGTCCTGGATAGTTAGTACCGTCGGCAAACCAGAGCTTTACATCTGTAGAACCCGTCTTACCCATGATCTCAATGCACTCATATAAATGATCGACCGCCTTCTGGCGAATCTTGGCATCTGGATGACAAACCGAACCTAGTTTGTAGTCATCATCTTGAAATGTATTGGCGTTAATTGTGCCAAGGCGCACGCCAAGATCAGCGGCGTAATCGGCAAGATGCTTGTAATCATCGACCTTATCCCAAGGAATATGAAGAGCAACTGATGGAGCAGCACCGGTGAACTTATGAACTTGCGCTGCATCAGCGATTTTTTCGTATGGATCGCGTGGCACACCCGATTGCGCGAATACCTTAAATCTAGTTCCAGAGTTGCCGTATGCCCAGGATGGAGTTTCAATCCAGAAGCGCTTGAGCACATCCTTTGCCTTTTTTGGTGTTGCCACTATCTGTACCCCTTTATCTATTTGATGAGAAAAACTTCACTTTAAATAAAAAACGCTTTCGAGTTTTAAGAAACCTTTGTCGGCAGCCTTCCCATCAAGTCCTGAGAAGAAAGGAGCCATATCTGCTTGCCATTTTTCATTTACGTCAAGGGCTGCCATTCCTGCCTTTGCTGCTTCCAGATTGGGGGTTTCAAAGTAGCCAAAGAGTGTTCCGTCGTTGCGATCTAGAAAAAGTGAATAGTTAGTCCAGCCAGTATCGCGAAGTGCCTGCAACATCTCGGGCCAAACTTGTTCATGGCGATGAACATATTCATCCATCATCTCTGGACGAACCTGCAAGCGAAAGCCCACTCGTTGCATTACTAGGCACTCTCCTTTATAAATACACTTTTTGTGTATCTGAGATATTCAGAATTGCTCCAGAGACGTATTCTAATTGAGAGCGCAGAATTGACAATAGGTAGTTGTATTTGATCTAACAAACTAATTACAGTCATGAAATTGAATGTGGAGAATTAAAGAGTTCATCTTGGGCCAAAATACAGGCGCCAAAAAGCGCCGCCTCTGTATCTAGAGCAGATGTACCTATTGAGTAAGAACTAACATCTTTATTTTTTCTCTCCAAATGATGCTTCAGCCTCGGTATGAGCAAGTCGGTGATACGCACTGCATATCCTCCTAAAATCACCCTATCTGGGTCTAAAATGGGAATTAAGATTGAAAGAGTTGTAGCTAAAGATTGCGCAATAAGTTCAATGCCTTTAAATACAACTTCATCACCATTTTTAGCCCTCGTAATGATCTCACTTAGATAGAACTCGCTGTCCTTGCTCCAGTCTTTAACTAGATCAGGACAGGTATTTTCAATCAGTACCTTAAAGCCAATTTCAGTCTCAGTACACCCAATTTTTCCGCACTTGCATAATTTGCCGTGCTCGTTAATAGAAATATGGGCGATATTTCCCATAGATAAGTTCGCACCTAATTGTATTTCACCATTTTGCACAACAGCGATGCCTGGAGTGATTCCCAATTCGAGGTGCATCAGTAGCTTGGAAGATTTATTTTCTTTTAAGAGATATTCGTATTCAGCAAATGCCGCGAGTTTTGCGACAGTGTTTATCACTATTGGAATACTTGGCGGCACTACTTTCTTTACGTACTCCATCAACTCTAACTTTTCCCAATTAAGCGATGAAGAAGAAACTTTCAATTCTGAATCAATAATTCCAGGAAAAACGACAATTAATTTAGCGATGCGCGATGTCTGGCGGGTGGCTGATTGAATTGCTCGTTCCAGCAATGGCGCAACTTCTACGGTGCGCTTTTCGGGTGTGAGGTTGTAGGAAGTAGTAGTTCGCTCGCGATAGAACTCTTGGCCGAGCAAATCAAAGACGATGATCGCTGTATAAAAGGCACGGAGTTCAATGACGATGATCGAGGTGGCTTGAGCATTAATTGAGAGCAGAACGCCAGGTCGGCCCCGCTCTGGCTTTGACTCTTCAACTCCTTGGGTCAGAAGCCCTCGCTCGAGCAATTCATCAACGATGTTATTTACCCCTGGCTTGGTCATTCCAGTTGCATTGGCCAATTGCGCCCGCGAAAGTGGCCCCGAATCCCTTAAAGCCCTGAAGATGATCCCCAAGTTATGTCGACGCAGCCCCGACTGTTCTAAGATTTGCCCATTTTTGGGGTTATTCGAGGGTGATTTGACTGCTTGCATGGTCAACCTCGATTCCTCTGGCGATCCAACTGCTCAACTTAGAAAATAGCCGCACCCTTGTGAGTCTTGACACATCATTTGAGGATGGTTAGTTTTAGTATAGAGGCTTAACTATATAAAAGTACATGGGGGAGAAGTTCCAGTATTAAGCCCCAGATATGTACGTGAATTTAGTTAACTGAGATTATCTAAGGAGGGCTCATGGGGAGTGGATGCTGTAGTCCAGCTGGGACCTTGACTGTGGAAAATCGCAGCGCAGGTATACCCCTAGCCACGGCCCAAATAACTGCAATACGTGATTACTCAAAAATGGTGCCGATTCCAGCGGGCTCATTTTTGATGGGAACTAATAATGCAATGGCCTATCCGGCAGATGGAGAAGGCCCGCAAAGATCTGTGGAACTAGATGAATATTGGATCGATGAGACTGCAGTCACCAACTTAGATTTCTCAAAATTTGTTGAAGCAACGGATTACAAGACCGAGGCAGAATTATTGGGATGGTCATTTGTTCCAGCCAATTTAATTTCCGAACTCGATGAGCAACATTTGATTGGTAAGTCATCAAATACACCATGGTGGGTTGGAGTCAATGGTGCTAATTGGCGCCATCCGCAAGGACCTAGTTCATCAATTACAAAAATACTTGATCACCCCGTAGTCCACATCTCTTGGGATGATGCGAATGCATTTGCGCAATGGAACGGAAAGAGACTTCCAACTGAGGCCGAATGGGAAAAGGCAGCTCGTGGAGGTCGCGAAGGTTCTCTTTACTCTTGGGGAGATGAACTAACACCTAACAAAGAATTTCACTGCAATATTTGGCAGGGGCAATTTCCTGAATTTAATTCTGGCGACGATGGATATATCGCCACGGCTCCGGTTTACGCCTTTGCCGCAAATGGATACGGGCTATATAACGTCTGCGGAAATGTCTGGGAATGGTGCTCGGACTGGTGGAGTGCTAACTCACAACTTTCAGATGAGAGCAAAGTGATTAAGGGTGGCTCTTACTTATGCCATGACTCATATTGCAATCGATATCGCCTTTCTGCCCGAACATCTCAACCAAAAAACGGTTTCACTGCGCACATCGGTTTTCGTTGCGTAGCGGATAAAAATAGAGAATTGCTGGGTTCACTGTGAACACAGCAAAGAAGCAAATGAGAGAAGGTAAGCAATGATAAAAGCAAGAAAATGGCGGAAGGTGGCCGTTGCCGGAACTGCGTTATTTGCAATTCTCGCTACATC
>Ga0315905_10001296_pt1 | contig 26809 bp, 20 predicted proteins | sample LakEriMetagenome_5_FD_203522 | JGI IMG/M metagenome (GOLD analysis project Ga0315905, IMG submission 203522) | Freshwater fungal communities from buoy surface, Lake Erie, Ohio, United States - Buoy 4 MA121 | ecosystem: Environmental > Aquatic > Freshwater > Lake | place: USA: Lake Erie, Ohio...
TTCAGCAAATAATCCATGGCACTCACCTCAAATGCCTTGATGGCAAATTCGTCGTGTGCGGTAGTGAATATTACGATGGGCAACCTGTCAATTTCCTGCAACATTTCAAATCCATTTTTCTCAGGCATCTGTATATCCAGAAAAATAACCTGCGGATCTAATTGGTTTATCAATTCAATGCCTTCATTGGCATTGGCCGCCTCTGCAAGAATTTCTATTTCAGGATGTTCCTGTAACATTTTTTTCAATTCTGCTCGGGCAAGTCTTTCATCATCGATGATCACTGCAGTCTTTTTCATAAAAGTGGTTTAGGTCATTGGGAAGGTAACAGTTGCCTGTACATAAAATTCATCGATCTGTTGGATGCTAAAAGATGCATCCTCTCCAAAAATCAGTTTCAATCTGCTCGCAGTGCTTGGGATGCCGAATCCCTCGTGGTTCTGATCCACTTTCAACATACCTGTATTCAACACATGCAGTTTGACATGATTATCAGTTTTCAATGCTTGTATTGTGATCTCACCTGGTTTCAATGATTTGGCAATTCCATGTTTGATGGCATTTTCCACCAAAGTTTGCAACATCATCGGAGGGAGTTGAAAATTCAATACTTCGGATGAAATATCATAGTTGATTGCAAGCCTGTCTTCAAATCGGATCAACTCCAATGCCAGGTAATCTTTTACAATAGACAATTCTTTTTCCAGGCTGATGGTTTCCTGTGATTCTGATACCATGCTGGATCGGAGAATATTGCTCAAGGCTGTGACCGCCTGACGTGCATGCAAAGGATTTTCATCAATGAGTGCGCGAATACTGTTCAAGGCATTGAAAATAAAATGGGGATTGATATGTGACTTGATCGTCTTCAATTCAAGCGACTTGACAAGTGCTTCCAACTTCAGTTTATCGAGTTGATTTCTGGTACTCTCATCGATGAAATGGTAAATGAAATAAATACAGTTCCAGATGAATAAAAAAATCGTCCAAGAAAAAACATTGGAAATATAGTCCTGGAAAAAACTAAAATTTCTCTCCTGCTTAAACCCTAAATCAAAGACTTCCACAAACAATGTTTCAGTCAACCCAACAGTGAGCGCAAATACCACAGATAGCATCAGAAAATTCAGCAATTGATGATTTATTTTCTTTTGAAGCAGTTGTAGGCGCTTAATCACCACCCTCATGATATGGGTGAAAAGAAGTCCCAAGAAAATTGTGGCAAACAACCGAATAACGAAAATCTGGTCCACCACTCGATAGGATATGGCAAAAAAGACATTTACTGCCAGAAAGAATCCCCAGCCCAGGCCCTGGAAAAGCCAATATTTGGGAAGTTTTTGGATCAGATGGAGCATAGTATAAAATTAATCCAGTTTTTATCGTCTGAAACACCGTTCATAAAAAAGTACGGGGTTCCCCTCTAATCTACGTATAAATACGTGGGGTTTTTCGGTCTCAAAACCAGCTCAGAGAGGGCTTTCACTTCATTTCTCAGGAATTGCTGAAAAAACATAATAGCGGCAAAATAACTGCCGTTAGATGATCAAAGCAACCTGCAATGAACGTTAAAATCTCCAAACTGAACCGCCTTATGATCGCCCTCCTGATGGGTATGATCCTTGGACTGCAAGCCGGAGTATTTGCACAGGGCAGGGTTGTCATCAATGAATTTTCAACTGGATTCAGCTACAAAAACGGTCAAGATTTCATCGAATTGAAAAATGTGGGGATGACAGATGCCAACATTGGGAACTTTACAATTGTAACAGAGAACGAAATCATCCGCATCCCAGGCAATACCATCCTCCCTGCAGGTGGTTTTTATGTTGCCTCTGCAACAAAAATGATTGCTGCTGAGGCAAACAGCATCACCATCAGCCTGAATGACTCAACTGCCAAGCTGGTGGATGGCATCAGCGGTAAAGCGGTTATCCTGAACAATACATCCATTGAATCAATTGTGAACGCAACAGGAAAAGGAAGCTTTTTCGCAAGAAAAACCGATGGAGATTGCTTCTGGCAAATGGACGCAGCACACACTGCAGGTGCAAGCAACGGAAAAAACGGAGCAACTGCCAGCCTTCAAATCAGCAAGTTGGTTGCCATGAATACCAACTGCATCAGCGGAAAAGTAAATTTCACTGTTGAAAACACCAATGCTGCAAGCTTCTTCACCATGAATTACATCATTGGATTTGACGCAAACAACGACGGCAAATTCAACACAAGCGATCGTTTTGAAAAAGGAATGGACAGCAGTGCGCCAGTTGTAGAAATCAACAACCTTTATTCAACCGGTTCTTACAAAGTCATGTTGGAGCCCACCAGCGGTTGCAACCAACAGGTTTTTGATTTCAAAATTGATCCATGCATCACAATGGCCGTTAAATTGAAAAAATTCACTGGAAGCAACAATGGCAAGGTCAACAATTTCAATGTTGAAATCGAAACAGATGCAGACTTGAAAGAGCTCAGACTCGAAGGAAGTTTCAACGGAAACCAATTTGAAAAAGTGAGCAACGTTCCTTTCCAAAACCGTGCAGGTCTTCAGAACATCGCTTTCAACAGCAATCCTACACAACAGAGCTACTTCAGAATCGCCATGACCGATGTAAACAACAAAACAACTTATTCTCCTGTAGTAAGATTGTCGGTTACTGAGCAGCCCATCAGCAAAATGTCTGCTTCACCAAATCCTTTCAATGACGTGATTCAATTGCAACTGCAAGCTGAGAAAAGTGAAAAAGCAGTTGTTCAATTTTATGCTACCAACGGTGCATTGGCCCTCACCCAAACAATTGACCTGATGAGCGGCCACAACAATATCCGTCTCCAAACCAGCCAACTCCAAAAAGGCATGTACATCGTGTCCATCAGAAATGCTTCCAGCCAGCAGGCACAGATCACCCGCCTGATGAAAGGGTAATGCACAGAAACCCACCCCCTTTCTTTGCTTCTAACATAAGGTTATTCTGCTCAATTTTAAATAGCTTTGCAGTGGACTTATTTGAACAAAAACACCTAACTTTTGTAGATAAAGAAACTGTGCTCTGAAAAGTTGAAAAATGATTGTACCTGGATCCCTGCTGAAACAGATTGACACCCCTGCTGACCTAAAAAAAATCAACAAAGATGATTTGTACAGGGTATGTGACGAACTGCGTCAATACATTATTGATGTGGTAAGCGTCCATGGAGGCCATTTCGCAGCCAGTTTGGGTGTGGTGGAACTTTCCGTTGCTTTGCATTATGTGTACGATACCCCCTACGATCAGCTCGTATGGGACGTTGGGCATCAGGCCTATGGTCATAAAATACTTACCGGACGCAGAGACAATTTTCACACCAATCGAAAATATGGTGGGCTAAGCGGCTTTCCGAAAAGATCAGAAAGCGAGTACGATACCTTCGGCGTAGGACACTCTTCCACTTCCATTTCCGCAGCACTTGGCATGGCGATTGCAGCAAAATACAAGGGAGAAAAAAGAAAATCCATTGCAGTCATAGGCGACGGATCCATGACCGCAGGTATGGCATTTGAGGCGATGAACCATGCTGGAGTAGCTGAGAGTGATGTGCTGATTATCCTGAACGACAATTGCATGAGCATCGATCCAAATGTCGGTGCCCTGAAAGAATACCTGACAGATATCGCCACTTCCCATACTTACAACAAACTGAAAAACGATATCTGGAAGATATTGGGAAAACTCCCCGTTGGAACCAACTTTACCAGAGAAATAGCCAGCAAATTGGAGCACAGCATCAAGGGTTTCATCAACCGAAGAAGCAACATGTTTGAATCAATGAACATCCGATACTTTGGCCCAATAGATGGACACAATATTTCTAAATTGGTTGATACGCTCAACGATTTGAAAGATATCGGAGGACCCAAATTGTTGCATATCATCACCACCAAAGGCAAGGGTTATGCATTGGCAGAAAAAGACCAGACCAAATGGCATGCACCCGGACTCTTTGATAAAGTAACCGGTGAGATATTTAAAAAGACCTACGACACCCCGCAGCCGCCCAAATACCAGGACGTATTTGGAAAAACCATTATTGAATTGGCAAAAAACAATGAAAAAATTTTTGGCATCACCCCTGCCATGCCATCGGGCTCTTCCATGAAATTTATGATGGAAGAAATGCCAGATCGTGCAATTGATGTGGGTATTTGCGAACAACATGCCGTCACAGTCAGTGCGGGCATGGCCACGCAGGGACTCAAAGTATTTTGCAATATTTACTCCTCTTTCATGCAACGTGCTTATGACCAAGTGGTACATGATGTTGCCATCCAAAAACTCCCGGTGGTATTCTGTTTGGATCGTGCAGGACTGGTTGGAGATGACGGACCCACCCATCATGGTGTATATGACATCGCCTACATGAGGTGCATACCAAATATGATTGTCTCAGCGCCCATGAATGAAGCTGAACTGCGCAACCTGATGTATACGGCACAATTGAAATCGACTGATCTGCCTTTTGTGATCAGATACCCCAGAGGGGAAGGCATGATGGCAGACTGGCAGACTGAAATGAAGGAAATTGAAATCGGCAAAGGCAGAAAAATCAGAGATGGGGAAGAAATAGCCATCCTCAGCTTTGGTCACCCTGGAAATTTTGCAGCAGCAGCCATCAGAACATTGAAAAATGACGGCATCCATCCTGGACATTACGATCTAAGATTTGCAAAACCACTTGATGAGAACATACTGCATGAGGTATTCAGCAAATATTCAAAAATCATTACAGTGGAAGACGGTACCGTGGTGGGTGGCATTGGATCTGCCGTATTGGAATTCATGTCAGCGCATCAATACAAGGCTGATGTAAAAATACTCGGCATACCAGACAGAATTGTAGAACATGGTTCACAAAAGGAATTGCACAAAGAATGTCATTATGACGCAGATGCAATTGCCGAAACTGCAAGAGCCATGATGAACGTTCAAGTAAAGATTACGCTGTAACGTTTACAAACTCAGGATCCTGAGGTCTTTCATCATTGTATTCAATAATGAAATTGTTTCTTCCCTCTCCAATGATGATGGCAAGATAATTTTGCTGAACCAATTCAAGCAAAGTCAGGAAAATGAAAATAGCATGAAGCCTGTCCTGACATACATCAAATATCTTTTCAAAGGACATGGTCTTTTCCTCCGCACTTGCTTTCAATACATATTCCCTGCTTTCTTCCATTGTATAATTGTAGCGGTATACAACGTGCTGTGGTTTGTTTTGGCGATCGTGTAAGCGCTGCATCACCTTTTCAAACACTTTCATCAATTTGAAAAGTGATACGGATTGAATCTCTGTTCCTTCTGATGCTTCTTCACCTACTGCGTTCAGGTCCTGCTGCAGATTTCCTCTCTTCACCATGAACATTCGTTGCTGTTCTAATTCTGCTAGCTTGAGAGAGGCTTCTTTGAATTTTTTGTATTCAAGAATTTTATCAATCAACTCCTGGCGCGGATCAATTTCATTGCCATGCTCATCCAATTCTTTTCTTGGCAGAAGCATTTTGGCCTTGATCCTCATCAAGGTGGAAATAAATAAAATGAATTCACTGCTGAGCTCGATATTATCCTCTTCCGATTGCTTGATGAAAACCAAAAAATCATCGATGATATTTTTGATGGGGATGTTGTAAATATCCAGCTCATCCCTTTCTATAAAAAACAACAAGAGGTCAAATGGTCCCTCAAATTGTGGCAATCTGATCTGATAACTCGCAGTATTCACAGTTCAATTTTAAATGAAAACTAAGGCGACAAATATAGTCATTAGCCCCTATTTTACCGATATTTGCATCCGAAATTTACCTACCATGAAGTGGCTCCTTTTTGCAATTCTGTGTTTGATATGGGGAAGTTCTTTTGTTTTGATGAAGGCTGGACTGGAGGCACTCAGTCCATTTCAAGTAGCATCCATCCGCATCATATGTGCAGGAGTTTTTATGTTGCCCTTTGCCAAAAAGGCTTACCGTGAAGTACCCAAAGAGGTGATTCGTCCCATCATCATTTCAGGTTTTCTTGGAACGTTTTTTCCAGCATACCTGTTTTGCATTGCACAAACCAAGATTGACAGTTCGCTTGCAGGAATTCTAAATGCAATTACGCCACTGGCTACCATTGCAATCGGGACTGCCTTTTTCAACATGAAACTTGGGTGGATAAAATGGACCGGAATGGTACTGGGATTTGCAGGGATGCTTGTTTTGCTCTTGAACGGAAACAAAGAAATCAGTTTTCAATACATTGGATATGCGCTTTTTGTTGTTGTTGCTACACTGTGCTATGGACTCAATGTAAATATGGTTTCAAAAAACCTGAAAGACGCAGCGCCTATGCATATTGCTGCCATTGCATTTACTTCACTCATTCTGCCAACACTGATCATTCTTGCATTGACAGGTTATTTTACGGATCCGCGTTTGTTGAATGGCGAATGGACAAGTGGCACCATCTCAGCTGCAATATTGGGCATTGTTGGAACAGGAGTAGCCTCCGTTACGTTCTATGTACTGATGAAAAAGGCCGGACCCGTTTTCGCGTCGATGGTCACCTATGGCATTCCTTTTGTTGCCATTGCTTGGGGCATCAGTACTGGTGAAACCATAACTGCCATGCAAGTCGCAGGGATGATTGTTATTTTAATGGGAGTGAGACTCGCCAATTAAACACTCATGATCTCTTTTTCTTTGGATGCAAGATGCTTGTCGACCAATGAAATAAACTTATTGGTCATTTCCTGAATATCATTTTCGGCATCGGTTGCCTGATCTTCACTGAGTCCTGCTTTTTGGAGTTTCTTGACCTGCTCAATAGCATCTCTTCTTATATTTCTGATGGCCACCTTAGATGTTTCTCCTTCAGACTGAACCCTCTTCACGATTTCTTTTCTTCTTTCCTCTGTCAATGGCGGGAGAAATATACGGATGATGGCACCGTCATTTTGCGGCGTCACACCGATATTGGCTGCTATGATTGATCTCTCAATTGGCTGCAGCATATTTTTTTCCCATGGTTGGATCGTGAGGGTTCTTGCATCCGCAACGGCGATATTTCCCACTTGTGATATGGGCGTAGGAGAGCCGTAGTAATCCACTACCAATCCGTCAAACATCTGTGGATTCGCCCTGCCTGCCCTGACTTTGATGAGTTCGGCTTCCAAATGTGCAATGGCTTTTGTCATTTGATCAGATGCAGTGTTGATTTGTGTTTGGAGTTCGGCTGACATAATGAATTATTTGGATGGCAAAGCTAACAAAAACCTTAGTTTTGCAGCAAAGAATCTACATGGCAAGTTTGCAGGAAACAGCGTCACAAATCAGAAGAGACATCGTACGAATGGTACATGCAGTGCAAAGTGGACACCCGGGAGGCTCTCTAGGCTGCACTGATTTACTAACTGCATTGTATTTCAAAGTGATGGAGCACAACCCTTCATTTAACATGAATGCAAACAATGAGGATGTATTCATATTATCAAATGGACATATTTCGCCTGTATTCTATGCGTGCTTGGCTCGTTCCGGTTATTTTCCATTGCAAGAACTTTCCACATTCAGAAAATTAAATTCCAGGCTACAAGGTCACCCAACAACGCATGAACATTTGCCAGGTGTGAGGATTGCATCAGGGTCATTGGGACAAGGACTCAGTGTTGCACTGGGCGCAGCACTTGCAAAAAAACTCAATCATGACAAGCACGTGGTTTACTCTCTTCACGGCGACGGTGAATTGCAGGAGGGACAAATATGGGAAGCTGTAATGTTTGGAGCACACCACAAAGTAGACAACCTGATAGCAACCATCGATTGGAATGGACAACAAATCGACGGACCAACCGATAAGGTCATGTCCCTGGGAAATATCAAGGAAAAATTTGAATCATTCGGATGGGCAACACTTGACATGCAAGGAAATGATATGGACGATGTTGTAAAAGTTCTTGAACAAGCTAAAAGATTGATTGGAAATGGAAAACCCATAGCCATCATGATGCATACGTTGATGGGCAAGGGAGTCGACTTCATGGAAAATGATCATGGATGGCACGGCATTGCACCCAATGACGAACAACTTGCGAAAGCACTTGCACAACTGCCCGAGACATTGGGCGATTATTGATCAGCGTAACAATATTTTTTGCAAGGAAGCTTTTCTGGACGGCATCCATGATGCAGCCATTCCAATGACAATTACTGTCAACGCAACTGCGATCAGATCTCCCACCCTCCACTCAACCGGATAATAATCTATTAAAAAACTTGCGCCTTCCAAGGGTATCAATTTAAATGTTGTTTGCAGATAACAAATAAACAAGGCAAGGAATACACCTCCAAATGACCCGATGGAAGAAAGGAGGATACCTTCCAATAAAAATATTTGCTGAATAAGCACATTGTTGGCCCCCATTGCCTTGAGCATTTGAATATCTCGCTGTTTTTCAAGTACGAGCATACTCAATGAACCTACCATGTTAAATGCTGCGATGATCAACATGAGCATGAATATTCCATAGATCGCCAACTTCTCCAAACGAATGGTATTGTACAAGGTTCTGTTTTGCTCAAACCTGTCTTCAATCTTATACCGATCGCCCAGTATTTTTTTAACCTGGTCTTTTACTGTAGCAATATTTGCGCCAGGTATTGCCTTGATTTCTAGATAGGTCATTTCATTTTCACGAAAATTCATGAAGGATTTCAGAAATGAAATATTTGTCAGCACATATTTATTATCAAAATCACTTTGGATGGAAAAAACGCCTTTGGGATATGCATTGGAAACACCCAATGCATCCAGGGGTTGGGCAGAGACAGATGCAAGATTTTTTTTAGGCAAGTAAACAGTCAGCGGAAGGAGGGAACGATCGGCCATGACACCCAAAGCCTGTTCAATGCCAATTCCAAGAACGAGCGAGGGGTTTTCTGCATCCCCTGTATAAAATTTTCCTCTCAGCATTTTATCCGGAAGTCCACTTGTTTTTATGTATGCATCATCCACTCCTTTGATCACAACAACTTGCTGGAATGCATCTTGCTGAATCACTGCTTTTTCTTCGATGGTTTGTGAAAAAGCAAAAACCCCCGTAATGTTTTTCACTTGTAAAAGCTGTTCGGGATTCAATTCAATTGTTTTGCCACTTACTGCACTGATGCGTATATCAGGATAAAAAGAGGCATAGAGTGATTTCACCAAGGTCTCAAATCCGTTGAAAGCGCTGAGTATAATGATAAGAGAAGCACTGCCTATAAGCATAGCCAACATGCTCACCCATGAAATGATATTGACTGCCTGGGTTGACTTCTTGGCTTTAAAGTACCTCCATGAAAATTTGAAAAGGATGCTCCCTTTCATGAATTGCGTTCTTCGTTGATTTTTTTAAAGATCTCTTCCATCCTGAATACATGGTCAAGTGTATCGTCTTTATAAAACTTCAATTCAGGCATTCGTCTCAATTGCTGTTTTACCCTTAACCCTAATTCTTTTTTGATCTCCCCTTTGCGGTCCTCGAATTTTTTTAGCAGTGCATCTGGATCATTGACCTTGAAGAGGCTGAGATAAATACGTGCTTCAAGTAAATCAGGTGTCAGTTTCACATGAGAGATGGATACCATCCCTCCATCCATCATATTGTAGCCCAATCTCAAAAAAATATCGTTGATGGCTTCTTGGATGACTCCGGCAACCTGTTTCTGTCTTTTGCTTTCCTCCATACCTTTCACTTTGATGGATGTAAAAATAGTTACTTTTGATGCCAAATCTCCAAAAAGGAGACCTGAAAGGGATGAGAAGTTTGGCAATTATTTTCAATTACATCAAGAAATACCCGAAGTTGGTTTTCGGATATTTTTCGCTGAACCTCTTGTCTGCCTTATTTTCCCTGGTATCGCTTACCATGTTGGCACCGTTTCTAACACTGATCTTCGAACTCGAAAGCAAGGGGGTTTCATTGAGTTCTCGATTTTCTTTCGGTGTACTGAGTGAAAAATTGTACACCCACTTGGGTACGCTGAATGGCAGCACGGAAGGCAAAATCGAAGCGCTTGCCATTTTGTGCATCATAATTATTTCAGCAATCGTACTAAAAAATATTTTTTTGTACGGTGCGCTTTATGTGCTGACCCCCATCCGCAATGGCATCATCAATGACATGCGCAATGACATGTTTGATAAAATTGTTCAATTGCCGATTGGATTTTTCAATGAGCAACGAAAAGGTGACATCATGAGTCGACTCACCAATGATTTGCAAGATGTAGAATTTTCTACCATTAGTTTTTTAGAAACTTTTTTTCGTGAACCCATATTGATTTTTTGCTACCTCTTTGCAATGATTCATTTAAGCCCAGAGCTCTCGCTTTTTTTATTGCTCTTCCTTCCTGTTTCCGGATTGATCATAGGAAGAATAGGAAGATCCCTTAAAAAAGTATCCAGTGGTGTACAAATCAAATTGGGTGACATCCTCAGTACCATAGAAGAGACGCTCGGAGGAATCAGAATTGTAAAAGCCTTCAATGCAGAATTTCAGCAACTCGAAAAATTTAAACAAGAAAACAGGGAGCTGCTGAGCATCAAAAACAGGAGCATCAGAAGAAGAGATCTTGCATCACCTGTTTCTGAAACCTTGGGGATCGTATCTGTTTGCTGCGTACTTTATTACGGAGGCAGATTGGTGTTGAAAACAGAAGTGGGACTATCGGGTCAGGATTTTCTGACTTTCATCGTAATTTTTACACAGGTCATCAACCCGCTGAAATCATTTAGCACCGCATCTTACAATATACAGAAAGGCGCTGCAAGCATTGATAGGATTCAGCAGCTTATTCACGAAGAACAAGCAGTCAAAGAGAAAGCAGATGCACAACCTATTGCCAACTTCAACAAAACAATTGAATTAAGGAATGTCTCGTTTTTTTATACAGACAAACAGATTCTAAAAAATATCAATCTCACCATCCAAAAAGGACAAACCATCGCATTGGTGGGCTCATCAGGTTCAGGTAAATCAACCTTGGCTGATTTGATTCCAAGATTTCATGATTGCACAGAGGGAGAGGTATTGATTGATGGCATTGATATAAAAAATTATAAAATCAAAGACCTCAGAAACCTGATGGGCATTGTAACCCAAGAACCCATTCTTTTCAATGATACCATCAAAGCAAATATTTCATTGGGAAATAAATCAGCTGTTTCTGATCAAATCAAAGAGGCAGCAAACATTGCAAATGCATCATCATTTATAGAAAAAAAAGAAAAGGGATTTGATACAGTGGTGGGTGACAGAGGGTCCAAACTGAGTGGCGGTGAGCGGCAGAGAATCACCATTGCGAGAGCAGTGCTTAAAAATCCTCCCATCCTCATACTGGATGAAGCAACTTCATCGCTTGACACTGAAAGTGAGAAATGGGTGCAGGATGCTATTTACAAGCTGATGAAAGACAGAACCAGCATCATCATTGCTCACCGGTTGTCAACCATCAAACATGCAGATGAAATCATTGTAATGGATGGAGGCAGCATTGTAGAAAGAGGCAGGCATGATGAGCTCATCCAACGCAATGGGATTTACAGCAGACTGGTGTCGCTGCAGCAAATGCAATAAATAAATTGAAAATTACTGGTTGGCGTTGTTGTTGAAACCGCCTCTCGACATTCCCATCTTTGCTTCCATACTCAATGTTGCATGGGGCACAGCTTTCAAACGTGCTTTGTCAATAAGGCGACCAGTTACGCGGCAAATTCCGTAAGTCTTGTTTTCAATGCGCATCAAAGCTTTTTCCAATTTTTCAATGAAATCAATTTGACGGCTTGCCATTTGGCTTAATTGCTCACGTTCCATGCTGAGACTTCCATCTTCCATGGTCATGTATCTGCTGTCAGAATCTTCGCCACTCATGGAATCTTTTCTGGTGATCAACCCATTCAGGTAAGCAAGTTCTTGTTTGGCAGCATTGAGCTTGTGTTGAACAAGTTCACGAAACTCTGCCAAATCAACATCAGAATAACGCTGTGTTGGTCCGGTTTGATCTACTGCCTGCTTTGAATCCAGTACTGATTTTGTGAATTCAGGTTCGTATTTACGTGCTGTCTTGGTAGTAATTTTTGGCATGGGCACTGGCTTCAGATTTTTGACAGCTTCTTTTGCCCTGAGTGCTTTACGGATTTCAGCTTGGGTGGCCACTTTGGTGCTGGTTCCGGCAAATCTTGTTTCTGGTGAAATCAGCGGGACCTTTTTTCCAGACGATTTGGAATTACCTGCAGGCTTGTTGCCCGGTGCAGGCTTTGCTCCTTTCGCAGGAATTGGTTTTGCTCCCTTTACAGGAACCGGTTTCGCTCCTTTGACAGGAACCGTTTTTGTTGCTTTTGCAGGAACAGCCTTGGAAGGTGCTGTCTTTGCAGGCATATTTTTAGGAGCAGGAACGGCTTTTTTAGGAGCTGGTTTTGCTGCTTTTACGGGGACTGCTTTTTTGGCAACTGGCTTTTTAGGGGCTGGCTTTGCTGCTTTTTTTACAGGCGCTGCCTTTTTAGGTGCAGGCTTTACAGCTTTTTTGGGAGCTGGTTTTGCAGCTTTTTTTACAGGCTTTGCCTTTTTTGCGGTTGACTTAGAAGCGGCAACTTTTTTTGCAGGCACTGCTTTTTTTGGAGCAGGCTTTGCTTTTTTTACGGGTTTTGCAGCTTTCTTGGGAGCTGGTTTTTTTGTTGCCATAACAGATTTACTTTTTTATAACGTTGATCTTCAATGTTTTACCTTCAATTTCAGCATCCAATCCTTTTTCCAAGCCAGTCTCCAACACGATTTTTTCAGCTAAAATTTCGGCGCAAATATAGTCATTAAATCTAGTAAAAGAATCATCGAACAGGGGATTGGATTGAACCGTTACCATTATTTTATCTGTCAATTCCAGGTCTATATCCTTGCGGATTTTTTGAATTCTGTTGATCAACTCCCTTGCGTACCCCTCCTGTTCAAGGTCCTTGGTCAACTGAACGTCCAACGCAACGGTGAATGCATTGCGGGATGCCACCATCCATCCCTCTACATCTTCACTTTGGATGTCTACCTCGTCTTTTTGCAGAAGATAGGGTTCTCCCTCCAAATCAATTTCCAAGCTTCCTGATTGCTCCAATCTTCGAATCGAGTCTTGCGACAATGCGGCAATGACATTGGAGGCCGTTTTCATTTTACCACCCAACTTTTTCCCAAGAATCACAAAATTGGGTTTGATTTTTTTCTTGATGAAATCATTGTCTGCCGGCAAATATTCCATCTGCTTGACGTTGACCTCTGCAAGAATCAATTCCTCCACTTTTTGCAATTGCTCCTTCATGCTTGATGCAGCAACAGGAATGAGTATTTTTTGAAGAGGCTGCCTGACCCTGATGTTTACTTTTTTCCTAATGGAGAGCACCAAGGATGAAAATTCCTTTGCCATGTGCATGCGTTCTTCCAATGAAAGATCAATCCAACTTTCATTGGCTTCAGGAAAATCAGTATGATGGACAGAGTTGTGTGGCTCCTTTTGGGTTACTGCATTCAAATTTCTAAAAAGGTAATCTGTAAAAAAGGGAGAGATCGGAGCGGCGAGTTTGACAATGGTTGTCATGCATTGATACAATGTTTGGTATGCACTGATTTTATCTGTTCCATAATCTCCCTTCCAGAAACGCCTTCTCGACAACCTCACATACCAGTTGCTGAGCAACTCATCCACAAATTCATCAATGCGCCTGCCTGCCATGGTTGGTTCATAGTCATCCAAATATTTATTGACCTCCTTGATCAAACTCTGCAAACTGGACAATATCCATCGATCCAACTCAGGACGTTCATGGAAAGGAATATCTGCTTCCTTGTATGTAAATCCATCCACATTTGCATAGAGTGCAAAAAACTGATACGTATTATAGAGGGTTCCAAAGAATTTACGTTGGACTTCCTTGATTCCCTCAATATCAAACTTCAGGTTATCCCAAGGAGATGCATTGGTGATCAAATACCACCTGGTAGCATCTGCACCGAAGGTGTCAATGGTCTGAAACGGATCCACCACATTGCCCAAACGCTTGCTCATTTTGTTTCCGTTTTTGTCCAATACCAATCCATTGGAAACAACAGTCTTGAAAGCGACTTTGTCAAACAACAAAACACCCAACGCATGCAACGTATAAAACCAACCTCTGGTTTGATCGACACCCTCTGCAATGAAATCAGCTGGGAAAGCCTCTCCGCTGTCGATCATAGCTTTGTTCTCAAAAGGATAATGCCACTGTGCATAGGGCATTGCTCCACTGTCAAACCATACATCCACCAAGTCTGGAACGCGTTTCATTGGCTTGCCAGACTTGCTCACCAATATGATTTCATCAACAAAAGGTTTGTGCAGATCGGTCAACCCCTCTCTGATGAATGTTGCATTTACATCACCACCAAGTGCATCATGCGCTTTTTGAATTTCCGTTTTTAATTCTTCAATAGACCCTATACAGATTTCTTCTGAAGCATCTCCTGTTCTCCAAATTGGCAAAGGGGTTCCCCAATAACGGCTTCTGCTCAAATTCCAATCAACCATGTTTTCCAGCCAATTTCCAAACCTGCCCTCGCCGGTTGACTTGGGTTTCCAATTGATGGTTTTATTCAATGCAACCATCTTGTCTTTGACGGCAGTAGTTTTGATAAACCATGCATCCAGGGGATAATATAAAATGGGTTTATCTGTTCTCCAGCAATGCGGATAATTGTGTTCATACTTCTCTACCCTGAATGCCTTCCCCTCTTTTTTCAATTGAACACAGATGTCGACGTTGACATCAACATATTGTTCCTCATTTTTGTAATCCTTTACAAAGCGATGGCTGAAAGGGCCAACACCAGCAAGAAATTTTCCTTCTCGATCAACGAGTGTTAATATGCCTAAATTATTTTTCTTTCCTACTTTGAAATCGTCTGCACCAAATGCAGGTGCAGTATGAACAATACCGGTTCCATCTTCTGTTGTAACGAAATCACCCAGGATTACTTTGAAGGGGTCAGCATGTGGAGTGATTTCATGAATTACACCAAGTGCATTCGCTTCAAATGGCAATAATTGATCATAATAAAGTCCTTCTAATGATGCACCGCTGAACGAATCCACCAACTTCCAGGGTATCAACTTATCACCGGACTTGAAATCCTCGAATGGAATACTTGCAGCTTCTTCCTTAAAATATTTTCCAACCAAGGCACTGGCAAGGATCACATGTTGCTGTTGAAAGGTATAGGGATTCAGCGTTTGAATCATTGCGTATTCTATATTGCCTCCTACCGTAAGACCAAGATTAGAGGGCAATGTCCATGGCGTGGTGGTCCAAGCCATGAAGAATACATCTGCATTTGAATGAATAGCTGCTTTTATTTTTTTACACGCAGGATGACTGGCATTCTTTTGATCAGACAATTTAAACAGTGCAACAGCAGAAGTATCTTTTACATCTTTGTAAGTACCAGGCTGATTTAATTCATGTGAACTCAATCCTGTTCCTGCAGCAGGAGAATAAGGCTGGATGCTTACACTCTCATACAACAAGCCTTTTTCATATAATGTTTTTAAGCACCACCAAAGTGTTTCGACATAGTTGTTTTCGAATGTTACATAAGGATGCTTCAGGTCAACCCAATAACCCATTTTGTTGGTAATCTCATCCCACTTATCCTTGTACCTCAACACCGCTTCACGGCATTTCTGGTTGTATTCAGCAACCGAGATTTTTTTTCCAATATCTTCTTTTGTAATCCCAAGTTCTTTTTCAACACCCAACTCTACAGGCAATCCGTGTGTATCCCATCCACCCTTTCTCTTCACCTGAAAACCTTTCATGGTTTTATAGCGACATACCATGTCTTTCAAGGTCCTTGAAATGACATGGTGGATGCCGGGCATTCCATTGGCACTTGGCGGACCCTCATAGAATACAAAGGGCTTTGCGCCATCTCGGTGAAGGATGCTTTGGGCAAATGCATTTTCCCTTTCCCAACTTTCGAGGATTTCTCTCTCGAAGGCAGGTAAATTCAGTTGGTCGAATTCTTTGTACGAGCCTTGTTTCATAGAAGGCAGCAAAGGTAGAGAAACTCCTCCTTACTGAAAACTGGCTGTGCCGTTTGCCTGGTGGGCGAATCGGAAGGTGTAAAAACGCTGGGTTTTCAACTTGATGTCATCCGATGAGCTTGGAGCAGGTGTAGTGCCCCCTTTGTAATAATTAATGATTTCGATTTTGGCATAGTTGCCCTTGGCAGTTTTGATCACCAATACCCTGCCTGGAATCGGAGTAATCAAATTGTTGACGGGATCGTATACATACCAACCCTTGTTGCTGCCAGATGGAATGGCAAAGGAACTTGGCGCAATGTCTTTCCTAAAAACCGAGTCGGGAGAAACGGTTTTCAATTCATCGAAGGTGCCTGTGTATACAAAAGCGCCACCTGCACCCGGACCGCTGGTTCCGGCATTGGTCAAAATGGAAGTACCCCTGAAAGCAATATCCCATTTCGTCGAGTTAGAGTCGGAGGAAGGGACAATTGCATTGTTCTCAAGACTGTAAAATGTATATTTTCCAACACCCACCGGCTGGCCATTGGCGAGTCCGACAATGGTATCCGCAACCAAATCTTTCACGAGATTTGATGTCAAGGTACTGTTGGTGCCTGAGGCATTCTCCTCCTTTTCACAAGCAATAAAAAACAAAGAGGACAGTAGTGCAAAAGCAAAAATAATTGACCTGTTCATGTTCACTGGTTTTATGATTAAAAATTAAATTGAAGATCTATGTATCCTACCCTGCCTGGATTACCCGGAAGATTGATCAAGTCTTTGTAGTTAAGCACATTGTCAACCCCTGCCATTAGTTTGATCTGTTGTTTGATCTGTATGCCAGCACTGCAGTTCAACTGTAAATGTCCTTTTGCAAACTCATCCGCACGGTTGATCAATCCATTGCCATCCAGGTCCATCGTTCCCCATCTGCCCCTGTACATCAACCTGGAGGTTGCAAAAAAACCTTTCACATGCTGGTAATAGAACTTTATATTTCCGCTGTGCCTTGACCTGTATGGAAGTCCGCCGTATTCATTCAAACCCATTCTGGAAACTAAATTGTTTGACTGATTTCGCTGAAATACTTTTCCATCCTTGATTGCATCTACCACATCTTTATCAGCTGTATATAAATATTGATACCCTGCTTGGATATTCAGTGCATTGATAAACTGTTTTGAGAGATTGATTTCAGCTCCTTGCGTGAGCGCTCTTTTCAAATTGAAATAACTATAAATCTGGCCACCATTTTTTTTGAAGGCAATCACATCCGTCACAATCATATTGGAAAGATCATTTCGGAATAGATTCAGGTTGAATTGAATTTTTTGTGGATGTATATATTGAACACCCAAATTGAGTCCGCCTGACGTTTCAGGTTTCAGCACAGAAAGTTTTGAGAACATATCTGTTGTCTGCTCCAACATCATGGCTGCAGACATGCGATTGATTTCTGCTGTCGCCACTTCAGTTCCAAAAACTGAGTATGCCCCTGCGGCAAGATTGGTAAAATTCAAATACAATTGTCTGAAGTCAGGCGCTTTGAACCCCCTGCCATACGACGCGTTGAAATTCAAATAACGATTGAGTTTGTATTGAAAAGAAAATTTGGGACTCAATACAGATGCATATGCTTTGTTGGCATCAAATCTGACACCGCCAATAATGGTCAATTGCTCATTGACAGCATATTCATGTTGTGCAAAGAGATATGCAATTTGATTGTTGCGAAGGGTCGATAAACTGTCGTAACGATTAGAGCTGACCTGTTCTTTGATCAGTCCTGCTCCTAAAGTGAGGGTTGATTGTTCGGTTGGATGAATATCCGTTTGTTGTTCCACTCTTGCAAAGAATTGGTTGAACTTGTCATTGTAGGAACCATAGGCATCTTTCACATCCAACTGTTGGCGTGCGTGAAATCCTGTGATATAGCCGCGTAAAACCGATTTGATTTTTTTATCCACTTGGTATTGGATAAAAGGAGTGATATTGTATTCCTGATTTTTTTCAAATCCTTTTGAGATAATCGTTGATCCAAGGTTCTGTACTGAAATGCTGTTGTCAATATGGGTATTATTGAATCTAAGTCCAGCGCCGGCTTTCCATCGTTCTGAAATCAGGTGATTGATGTTCAATTGATGAGCAGCTTTCCAAAAAGGTTCAACTGTCTTCTGAACAGCAAATGGTTTGAGGCTGTAGCCCTCTGATCTGTTGTAATTGGATGCCAGCTGTATATCTGTTTTTTTATACTTGCGGGCATAATTGATCGCACCGTCGATGGATCCGAATCTACCAAAGCGAATACTGGCATCTGTTTTGTGTTGACCAGCACCATCGGTAATAATATTGATGACGCCACCCATTGCCTCTGAACCGTACAAGCTAGAGGATGGCCCCTTGATGATCTCCACTTTCCTTATGTTTCTGATGGTAATCCTTGACAAATCAAGCACCCCTCCTGTTCTTCCAATCAATGGTTCTCCATCCAACAATACCAATGTATACTCAGACGAGAGCCCTTGCATCTGAATCCCTTTCCCGAAATTATCGGTAATCATCAATCCGGTTTGTTCAGACAAAATATCATTCAACCTCAAGGAACCACTCTGGTAAAGAGTTTTGGAATTGATGAGCAAAACAGGAATGGCCAAATTTCCCATTGTTCTTGGCGTCCTTGTTGCCGTAACAACCACTTCATTTAAAACTGAATTGAATGAAGTATCGATCTGTTGTTGGCAGAATATATGAAGTGGGAAAAAGAGAGCCAGGGAAAGTGTACGCCGCATGTCATTCAAAATCGGACACAAAATTCATCCAACAACAAAACAAGAACATCATGAAATTGTCACAAATCAGTTCGCTGGATGATTTTTACAAATGAATGACAAATGAAATTATTTCACAAGCAATTCGCAGGGTTTGAGTCCGGTGTGCTTCTTAAAAGCCGTAGAAAAATGAGAAATGGATGAATAGCCCAGCATGGCTGAAACCTCGGAAACAGAGCGTCCTTTTTCGTACAACAAATACCGCGCATGTTCCATGCGCTGATCCTGGTAAAAATCAAAAATGGTTGTACCGAACATAACCTTGAATCCTTTTTTTAGGTAGCATTCATTGATGGCTACTTTTCTGCTCAATTCTTTGATCGTGATGGGATCTCCGATGTGTTGCAAAAGAATTTCACGTGCATTGATGATTTTTTCACGCTCCTCGTGATAAGCAAGAAACTTACAAGCAGGGACTTCTTCTTCCTGCATGGTATTCATGGATTCGAGTGTATACAAGAGGAGAATCTGTGTCTGTGCATTGATGAAGATATTTTCAACCGCATCTGCATACCGGTGATTCAGGATGGAATCTATTGTGTGACGGATCCTTCCATTGATGAGAACAGGTCTACTGAAACTATGTTGGTATTTGAACTTCAACAGCGCATTCAGTTCGCTGTTGTTGTTTTCTGATTTGATCAGGTTGTTGAGGTGAACTGGTTCAAAACGAAAATTCAGCTCATCCATTGTGCCCGTCTGTTCTACACATTGTGCATTGGGATTCAGTTTGCATTCCTCGCAATTCACAACAGATTCATTGCAATAGGTTCTTCCTCCTACACAAAAAGAGAGAGACAGGTAACGCTTGTCCTGCTCTTTGTCGTAATGATAAGAAAGCGTACCCTGGTCGTTGACTGACATGGTGGAAAGCACCTTGCGGCGATGAATTTCCAGGTGCCAGGAACCTGGGATGTCTTTTCGTTTTGAAAATATCAGTGGCAAGTCATCGAAACCTGACTTTTCAGCAATCAACACCCCGGGGAATTCAGTTTTTTTGGTCATCCGATCACAAAGATAAACGCATCCAACAACCTGCACTAAAAATGGATCAAAAAAGGACGTTAAATATGTGGAAATCATCTTAAAAAACAGGGTATTTTTTACCACAAAAATTACCCCCCAACCCCCTTATTTTCAGTAGATTTGTAGACCTAAAAATTCTGCTGAAAAAATCAATTATGAGTACAGAAAATGAAGCGCAAATGGACCCCGGTCAAAATGGCTATGGGGCGGATAGTATTCAGGTACTGGAGGGATTGGAAGCGGTTCGTAAAAGACCTGCCATGTACATCGGCGACATCGGTGTAAAGGGACTTCATCACCTTGTATACGAAGTGGTTGACAATTCCATTGACGAAGCCTTGGCAGGATACTGCAACAACATCATTGTTTCCATCCACCCTGACAATTCAATTTCTGTTCACGACAACGGTCGTGGCATTCCAACAGGCATGCACCACAAAGAGAAAAGAAGTGCACTAGAAGTGGTAATGACTGTCCTGCACGCGGGTGGAAAATTTGACAAGAATACCTACAAAGTTTCAGGAGGATTGCATGGCGTGGGTGTAAGCTGCGTAAATGCACTGAGCACCAAACTGCAGGTTACCGTTAAAAGGGAAGGAAAGATTTTTGAACAGGAATACGAAAGAGGGGCCCCTAAATATGCAGTTAGAGAAATTGGCACAAGTGAGGAAACGGGAACGCTGGTTCATTTCTGGCCAGATACAACCATTTTTACTTCTCAAGTATACAACAAAGATATTTTGGAAGGAAGGCTCCGTGAATTGGCATACCTCAATAAAAAAATTCGCATCATACTCAATGACTTGAGAGAAAAAGATGATGCCGGAAATTACTACCAGCAGGAATTCTATTCTGAGGGCGGAATCATTGAGTTTGTTGAAATGCTCGATAAGAATGGAAAACGAAATGCGTTGATTCCATCAATCGTTTACATGGAAGGACACGATGAAGCATCCAATGTGGCGGTTGAAGTCGCAATGAACTACAACGACTCCTACAACGAACATATTTTTTCTTACGTCAACAACATCAATACCATCGAAGGCGGTACGCATGTATCCGGATTCAGACGCGCCATCACAAGGGTGTTTCAGCAGTATGGAAAAAAACAGGGGCTCTTTGAGAAATCAAAAGTGGAGGTAGAAGGAGATGATTTCAGAGAAGGGTTGAGTGCAATTATTTCTGTCAAGGTTCCAGAACCTCAATTTGAAGGACAAACCAAAACCAAATTGGGAAACTCGGAGGTGATGGGCATTGTAGATGTTACCGTTTCTCGCGTGCTGGAAGCGTATTTAGAAGAAAATCCCCGTGATGCAAAAAACATCATCAGCAAAGTAATCCTTGCAGCACAGGCAAGAGCAGCAGCCAGAAAAGCAAGGGAATTGGTTCAACGTAAAACTGTTTTATCAGGTGGCGGACTTCCAGGTAAATTATCTGATTGCTCAGAAAGAGACCCTGAAAAATGTGAACTCTTCCTTGTGGAGGGTGACTCTGCAGGAGGTACTGCCAAACAAGGCAGAGACAGAAACTTTCAAGCCATTCTTCCACTGAGAGGTAAAATCCTGAACGTTGAAAAAGCCATGGAGCACAAGATCTATGACAATGAAGAAATCAGAAACATGTTTACAGCTCTTGGTGTCAAGATTGGTACACCCGAAGATCCCAAAGCATTGGATCTGTCAAAATTGAGATACCACAAACTCATTATCATGACAGATGCTGACGTAGATGGTAGTCATATTGCTACGCTGATTCTTACTTTCCTTTTCAGATACATGAAAGAAATGGTAGAGCAGGGTTATGTATACATTGCACAGCCGCCACTTTATCTGGTTAAAAAAGGAAAGGAACAATTTTATGCATGGAATGAGGAACAACGCCGTGGATATGTTGAGCGATTGGGAGGAGGAAAAGAAGACAGCGTGAATGTGCAACGATACAAGGGATTGGGTGAGATGAATGCCAGCCAATTGTGGGACACTACCATGAACCCTTCAACGAGAACGCTTCGCCAAGTGAGCATTGAAAGTGCAGCCGAGGCCGACAGGGTATTCAGCATGTTGATGGGAGATGAAGTGGGACCAAGGAGAGAATTCATTGAATCACATGCCAAATACGCAAAATTGGATATTTAGTGTATATTTAATCAACCATAAATTAAATCGCCATGTCAAACCCAAATGCAATTACCGCCTACAACGTAAAAACAAAAGAAAAAAATGTACCCATGCATGATGCTGTTGTCAGCAAAACGGAAAAAGGTGGATACATTGCAAAAGGCCATGATGGCAAGGGAAACAAACTCACCTCTTTGTTGAGTGAGGCCAAAGCCCTGGCTGCTATCGAGGCCGGAACAGCAAAAAAAGGTTGGTAACAGAACCAAACGCCATAGTAAAAAGGCAGGTGATCACCTGCCTTTTTTATTTAACACCAAAATTATTTTTTCGTAAAAATTGCAGGGCTTTTTCGCGCTGATCGCCCTGCAAAATGATTTCTCCATCTTTTGCAGAACCGCCTGTTCCACAATGATTCTTCAATTTCTTTCCCAACTCTTCCAGATCAGGCTCCTTTCCAACAAAACCATATACAATCGTAACTGTTTTTCCTGCACGGTGCTTTGTCTCCAACAACACCCTTAACCGCTGCTCAGATGGCGAGCGTGTAACAAGCTCCTCACCTCCTTCATTCATTTGAAAGTTGGGATCAGTACTGTACACAAATGCAGACCCAGTCTTGTTTTTCTTTGACATATGATATTTCTTATAACAGTTTGGCAAAATGAATATACATGTAAATAAAGTAAATTTGCAGTATGAAAAATAGAAAATGCATACTCGTTATTATGGATGGTTGGGGAAAAGGGACAGTTGCTTCCAGTGATGCCATTCAACATGCCAATGTTCCATTCGTTCAGTCACTCTATCATAACTACCCCCATGCTACGCTTACAACCTGCGGTGAATTGGTTGGATTGCCCGAGGGACAAATGGGAAACAGTGAAGTGGGACATCTGAACCTGGGTGCAGGTAGAATTGTATACCAGGAATTGCAAAGGATCAATGTGGCCATAAAAGACGGTTCATTTCAAAAAAATGAAATACTGCTGAATGCAATTCACTACGCCCGCAAAAACAATAAAAAACTTCACTTGCTGGGACTCGTCAGTGATGGTGGAGTTCATTCGCACACTTCTCACCTGAAAGCCATCACAGATGTTTGCAAACAAGAGGGGCTCACCAATGTTTTCATACATGCCTTTACAGATGGAAGAGATACGGATCCCAAAAGTGGATTTGGATTCATCAAAGATCTTGAGAACCATCTTGCAAACTCAACCGGTAAAATCGCAACAGTCATTGGAAGGTATTATGCAATGGACCGTGACAAGAGGTGGGAAAGGGTCAAACTTGCTTATGATGCCATGGTACATGGCATCGGTAATCATGCAAATGCTCCCCTTGATGGAATACAAAATGCATATGCTGAAAATATCACAGATGAATTCATCAAACCCATTGTCCTCAAGAATGAAAACAATCAACCACTTGCCCCTATCCAAGAGGGGGATGCAGTGGTATGCTTCAACTTCCGAACCGATCGTTGCAGAGAAATCACAGAGGTGCTGACACAAAAAGATTTTCAGGAATTCAATATGCAAAAGCTAAGCCTGGAGTATGCAACCATGACCGAATACGACAGCACATTCAAACATGTCCATGTCATATTCAACAATGATAACCTGACGCATACACTGGGAGAAGTATTAGAACATCATGGCAAGACCCAAATCAGGATTGCAGAAACAGAAAAATACCCACACGTCACTTTCTTTTTCAGTGGAGGAAGAGAAGTCCCATTTGAAGGAGAAAAAAGAATCATGGCTGCCTCCCCTAAAGTAGCCACCTATGATTTACAACCGGAAATGAGCGCATTTGAATTAACGGATAAGATTGTGCCTGAAATTCAAAGCCAATCTGCTGATTTCATTTGCCTGAATTACGCCAATGCAGATATGGTAGGCCATACAGGCATATGGCCGGCTGTAATCAAAGCAGTTGAAACAGTTGATCAATGCGTAAAAAAAGTAGTTGAAACAGCTTTGGCAAATGACTATACTGTGTTTCTCACAGCTGATCATGGAAATGCCGACTACATGAAAAACGAAGATGGCAGTCCGAATACAGCCCATAGTTTGAATCCTGTCCCATTGTTCATCATTGACCAAGAATGGAAAGGCAAAATCAAAAATGGCAAATTGGGTGACATCGCACCAACCATACTTGGATTTATGGGAATACCCATCCCAGCTGAAATGACGGGTGAAGTACTGGCAGAACATGTGTAAACTTTTATTTGATATAGGAAAATATATATTTATTTTTCTGCTTGCAATCGGATTGCGCAACGCACATGCACAATCGAAAACTGATACATCCTTTCAATCAAAAGACCTGGATGAAATTGTAGTTTCCGGCAGCAAGTTTGCAGAAAAGAAAAAAAATATTGTTCAACGCATAGATATCATCCATGCAAAAACAATTGCTAAAACCAATGCACAAAACATGGGGGATTTGTTGGCTTCCTCCGGCAATATATTTGTTCAAAAAAGTCAACAGGGCGGCAGCAGTCCAGTGATCAGAGGATTCGAAGCAAGTCGGGTATTGCTGATTGTAGATGGGGTAAGGATGAACAACTTGATTTACCGATCCGGACACCTGCAAAATGTAATCACCGTTGATCAAAATATACTCGAAACGGTCGAAATATTAAATGGTCCGGCATCAACACTCTTTGGCAGCGATGCACTTGGAGGTGCAGTGCACATGATATCAAAAAAGCCCCTCCTTGCGGGCGATACCAATCAATCAATTTTCAAAACAAATGCATTTGCGAGATATGCTTCCGCAAATAAGGAGCAAACGATTCATGCTGATGTTAATGTGGGAGGGAAAAAACTTGCATCGCTTTCCAGCTTCACTTACAGTGACTTTGGAGATGCCCGGATTGGATCGAATGATAAAAAGGGGTTTGAAAACTTTGGCACAAGACCTTTGTATATCCAACCCCACAGTCAGCAATATCCGTACGATACCATCCTGAATAATCAGAACGATCGCATACAAAAGTTCTCTGGATACAAACAGTTTGATTTTACCCAAAAATTTCTTTTTCAACCAAATGAATCCGTCAGCCATTCTTTGAATATTCAGTTGTCAACTTCATCGAATGTTCCCAGATATGACCGACTGCAAGACATCAAGGGCGGAGCCCTCAGATTTGCAACTTGGCACTATGGCCCACAAGAAAGAAAACTCCTATCCTACCAGCTTAACATCAAAAGCAAAAAAGGACCATTTGAAGCATACAGGGCAACCGCGAGTTATCAGGATATTGAAGAGAGCAGGATAACGAGAGAATATAAAAGATATGACCGCTTGGATACAAGAATAGAGCGGGTGAAAGTGGCAGGATTGATACTAGATGCAATAAAAAAATTTAAAAAAGATGAAATAACAACAGGTATTGATATACAGATCAACGATTTATCTTCTAATGCCAATCGGAAAAACATCATTACAAATGAAATTTCCAAACTGGATACAAGATATCCCGATGGAAAAAACAGCATGAACTATGCAGCTGCCTATCTACAACACATCCATAAATTTATTCCCAACAAATTAATCTTGAATGAAGGCCTAAGGGTTCAGTTTGTATCATTGAGATCCAGCATCATCGATAATTCATTTTTCAGGCTTCCTGTGACGGAGGCGCGGCAGGACAACTCCTCGTTCACAGGAAATATTGGAATTGCATATCATCCCACTACCAAAACCTCCTTGAAATTCGGATATGCAAGTGGATTTCGTGTTCCCAACATAGATGATCTCAGCAAAATATTTGAATCCAATACAGCAGCAAAGCAAGTGGTCATTCCAAATACCAATATCAAACCAGAATATACCAATAGCTTAGACCTCTCTTTCAGTCAACGCATTTCAAATTTTGCAGTATTGGAGGGATCTTTATTTTTCACTCATTTCTCCAATGCAATTGTGAAAGCACCTTATCAATTAAACGGACTGGATTCTATAGATTACAATGGAATCAGGGCGGGAGTCATGGCCAATCAAAACGTCAACAATGCCAACATAAGGGGCGCCAACTTTATGTTGACGGTACAATTCAACAAACAGCTGTCAATGGTAAACAGTTTCAATACCATCAAAGGTTTATTCAGGTTGAACAGCAATATGGCTGCCTACATCTATGAATTGCAACCCAACAATTCATATGCAATGGTAAAAAGAAATGTGAGCAGCAAACCATTGGATCATATACCCCCCAACTATGGAAAAGTTTCTGTTCAATATGAATCCAGTCAACTGTTTGCAGAAATATTTATGATGTACAACGGGTGGAAAAAACTGGATCAATACAATCCGGATGGTGAAGACAATGCACAGTATGCAACACCAGTGGGGAGTCCCTCCTGGCAAACCATCAATTTCCGAATGGCATATGATATCCATCCCAACATGAAAATGCAATTTGCATTGGAAAATATGATGGATATCAATTACCGGTTTTTTGCATCAGGATTTTCAGCACCGGGCAGGAATGCCGTCTTGAGCCTGAGAATTTCTCTGTAAACCACTATTTTATAAGGTTTTACTGCTGGGTACTATTTTGCCATTCAATTTTTCAGAAAAAGTCTTAAATTCAGTACAGGAACTTTAAACGAGTATGACAGAAGAAATACTGATTATAGGCTGCCAAGAAAAAAATCCACAGGCACAGCAGGAATTGTACCAGCGTTTCAGCCCTAAAATGCTTTCTGTTTGTTACCGTTATG
>Ga0315905_10001297_pt1 | contig 26797 bp, 26 predicted proteins | sample LakEriMetagenome_5_FD_203522 | JGI IMG/M metagenome (GOLD analysis project Ga0315905, IMG submission 203522) | Freshwater fungal communities from buoy surface, Lake Erie, Ohio, United States - Buoy 4 MA121 | ecosystem: Environmental > Aquatic > Freshwater > Lake | place: USA: Lake Erie, Ohio...
GACTCGAATCACCACATTTAATAGGCTCTAAATAAAATGCTTGTTTTATCACTTAGCGTATTAATTGGATTAATCATGGGCCTGCTTGGCGCAGGCGGCTCCATCATGACGACTCCACTTTTTCTCTATGTAGAACATATGCCGCCGGTGGAAGCGATAGCTTCCAGCCTTATTGTGGTTGCAGTCGCTACTGCATTCGGCCTTACAGGACACGCAAAGCGCGGTCACATCCAATGGCGCACTGGATTTATCTTTGGAATCTCAGGAATGCTCAGCGCCTTTGTGGGCGGGCAAGTTGGATCTCACCTACCTAGTGTCATCCTCCTCTTCACATTTTCATTGATCATGGCAGTAACTGGAATTGCAATGATTCGCCGCCGAAACGATTTAGAAACAGAAACTACACATAGGCCAATTACCCACCGCCTAATTTTAAATGGCGCACTTGTTGGCTTCATTACCGGCACCGTCGGTGTTGGCGGCGGATTTATGGTTGTTCCTGCCCTAGTTCTCTTTGGCGGCCTAGCCATGAAAGATGCCATCGCAACTTCATTTGTTATAGGAATTACCAATTGCGTTGGAGCCTTTGCCGGGTACGTACTCAGATTTGATAGCCAAACATTGGTATCGCTCAATACTGACATCTCATTTAATTTCAAGATAATTCTGCCCGCACTTATTGGAACATCCTTGGGCGCACTGCTGGGCTCTATATTCTCCGGTCGAATCAAAGCCGATAAATTAAAAAGCGCCTTTGGCTGGTTTGTCATTCTTCTTGCGGTCTTTGTCTTCGTTGAAAATATCCTTGTCGTAACGGATAACTAGTTCTGCCATCAAATTACTTGCCGCAGGCCGCCGCATATCCAATTAGCTGTAGCGAGCCTTCATATATTTAAGGGCATGCGCTGACAGGTCATCTGAATCCTCCCAAAGATTGCGCCAGATACAGAGCGCATTGGAAAGAGCCGGATCTACAACAACTGATGAAAATGATTCGAAAGTTATTGGACCTTTGTAATTTATCTTTTTCAGTGCGCTAAAGAATGTATCAAAATCAACATTTCCTGATCCAAGATAACCACGGTGGCTCTCACCGATATGAACATAACCGAGTGCGTCCCCAGCTTCTATAACAGCTGCTGACATTCCATCTTCTTCAATATTCATATGATAGGTATCAAGGTGCAGATATGCATTTGGGCGATTTACCGCTTCCAGAAACTTAAGCCCCTCTTTTGCAGTATTCATAATGTTTGTTTCATATCGGTTTACAACTTCAAGGCTTATGTTAATTCCCTTGTCGGCTGCATAATCAGAGAGTCTTTGCATCGCAGCAACTGAGTTAGCCCGATTTTCAGGTGATGCCGGGCCAGGATATTTACCCAAATTACTATAGATCACACCACAAAGTTCAGTCGATCCCAAGGCGTAAAGTTTATCGACCGCTTTTCGAAGTAATTCATCGCCTTTTTTCACAATTGAAGCATCTGTACTTGTCACATCGGTAGCAGGAGAAAGACCAAGCGAAGCGGTAGCAAATAAACCATGTTCAGCTAGAACATCCTTTGTCATAGCAACATCAATCGAATCTGGATCAATCATCAACATTTCGATGTAGTCATACCCAGCACGTTGCGCACTTGATGCAGCACTTCGCGCACTCGCCTCAGTCCAATCCCCAGCCCAAACAAGTGCGTGACCACCGAATGCAAGTGATTTGTTATTAGGCATCTTCTGCTCCCTTGGTTGCAAGGCTAGGTAAAACCTTTACAAGACTAGGGCTTCCACCTGATGGACGCTAGAGCTTTGCTGTTACTTCTAGCGAGTGTAAAGACGGCTACCACGCTTAATTCGAAACAACTCGAAATGTCACACTTGCCCAATATCGTCTCTGCCATGGCCAACCCTTACCTACGCCCACCGCAACCCGACCACCACATCTGGAGCGTTGCAACCGATCCAATCAAGCGACAGGTATTTCAAACATGCTCATGTGGTGATCATAAAGGGTTTAGCGACGTTGATTTTCACAGAGACTTCTGTGACTTTTCAATTAAACTCAGGGACATGAAAAAGAGATTTGCAGCCGTTGCTGCGGCCGTAGTTTTATCAATTGTTGTTGCACCGGTTTCATCTGCAGCCGTTAAAGCGGGGGATGCGTGCAAGAAGGTTGGGCAGTCAAGTGTGGCTGGTGGGTTTAAGTACACATGTGTGAAAAAAGGTAGCAAGATGGTTTGGGGCAAGGGTGTTGCGGTCAAAGCATCTCCTGCGGCAAGTGCGGCAACGAGCGCAGTTGCCGGTGGTTACACAATGGAGAAAGTTAAGGCCAATGCAAGTGCAGCCAGTTGCTGGGCGGTAATTAGCGGCAACGTTTATGACTTAACAAAGTGGATTGGGTCGCATCCTGGTGGATCAGGTGCGATTACATCGCTATGTGGCACCGATGGAACGGCGGCATTTCTTGGGATGCATGAGGGTAAGGCAAAACCGCAATCGCGTTTAAGTGGTTATTTGTTGGGGCCTTTAGCTAAGTAGTTTTGATCGCTAAAACGCTCTGATCGGCCTTACGAATGGTGTTGAGCTGCTTGGCGCATTGGATCCCAAACTCATGCGGTCTTGCCCTTGATTTTGATTAGCGTTTTTTCCAAATGAGAAACTTGATATCCAATACGCGCTACCCCAGTTGACGGCATGTGCGCTGGCTGCAAATGTGGAGGTTTGTTTCTTCGGGAAATCTTTTATGCAGCAGGCGCTAGTTGGTTCGAAATTTCCGCCAGCAAAGAAAGCAAGTTGATTTAACTCCGTCGTTCGCGGAAGGTACCAATCTGTTTTGCCCCCACCGCGATATTTGCGAGCAGATGTTGCCGCACCAGACTTGCAATTCTTCGCAATTATTTCGGTGTTGCCAAAACCCGTGCTTGCTAAGAAACCAGATTGAGCTTTGCCAGGTACCCACTTGTTATACCAATCGCGGCCTTGCAGATCCTTTGTCCATGGAGCGCGAGTGTTTTCGATATTGCACCAGCTCATTTTTGGATCAGTTTTGCCGCCAGACCAAGTTTTTGGGGCAACTTCCAAATATTTCCATCCGTCTGCAGAATAGGCGAGGTCGCCTTCAGCGTTGGGTGTGTTCTTCCAAACGGGGAAATACATTTCATTTCGCACATAGAAGACAACTCCGCCACCTGGGCCAATGTCGCCCAAATTGCAGATGCCACCTTGTGCACATGTGAGAGTTTCATCGACGGCGCTTGCACCTGAGATTCCAAGGGGGAATACGAGTGCGAAAAGTGCGAGTAATAGGCGAGTCCTTTTCATGTCAAGAATGCTACCGAACTGAGTTCTGAATTCAAATAAGGGAAGGTGAATATTCATTGACCACTCACATGTCAGCGAGGGAAGGTAGGTTATTGGCGAGCGAGAGGTGGTTTGACGATGTTTGAACTATTGGCGTTGGCAGCGGTTATCTATTTATTTATCAATCGCAAGAAGAAGGTGCGCAAAGCGCGCGGGCTCGATGCTGAACTGCGTGAACTGGTGGAGAGCACTTATTACTCAGATGCGAAGGCTGCTGAGATAAAGGGATATTTGTTATCTGTGGTGGGCGATGATCGCGACGGTGCGCAAAAGTTCTCTGATGCGCGAATTGCGCAGGCGCAAGGGATTTTAGATCGGGCGGGGCCGGCAGCTTTTTATTGGATGACCGAGATCGCAACGCAGTTAGCGGTTTTATCGGCGGCCAAGATAAATGGAATGGGCACCAACGTGGAAGTGGAACTTGGTTCAGTTGGGGTTACACCGGATGCGGTTGTGCGCGTCGTCGTTCAAGGATAGTTAATGGCCGTGGCATATTCTTTGGGCATGGCGAAATTGCGGGGATTGCTAAAGGCATCGCATTTCGGGCCGACGTTAATTGTCACAGCGATCTCTTGGTTTTTTGCCGCGTATTACTGGTGGGAAGGCCCGGCTTATGTAATTGCCTTCGGTGTATTTACAGGTCAGCTAATTGTTGGCTGGAGTAATGATTTATATGACTACGAAGATGATTTAAAACATAATCGAGTTAAGAAGCCCTTGGTCGCAGGCACCATCACATCTAGTTATTTAACTAATTGGTTGCGTTTTATGGTGCCTGTCTCATTTATTGCTAATCTGCTTGGGCCACTCGGGTTTAAAGGTGGGCTGGTTTATATGTTTGGTATTTCAATGGGAGTTGCATATAACTTCTACTTTAAATACAACATCTTTTCTTGGTTGCCTTATGCTCTGGCCTTTGCAGCGCTTCCATCATGTGTTGCTATCTCCAAAGATATAAAACCGCCGGTGTGGATGTGGCTCGGGGGAGCGATTTTTGGAACTGCGGCTCACTTTATAAATGTAATTAAGGATATGGATCAAGATCGCGCCAGCGGTATTGGTGGCTTGCCACAACGCATCGGTAAGAGAAATTCGATCGTGGCGGCAGTGCTGTTGATTGCGCTGGGGATTCTCGTTTTGGTCATCACTATCTTGGGTCTTGGTTAATTAACCGGAAGTTCATTGCCTCAACGCGCAATTGGCGCGCGGGGAAACTATCCTTCTGTCATGTTTCTTCGCCGTAGAGATCTGATGGTTGGCCTATTTGGCGCTGCGATGACATTCATTTCGGGCTCTGCTGTTGCCGCCGATGTGCCAAAGTTAAAGTGCACGCGCGTTGGGCAAACTGTTATTTATCGCAATCAGAAATTTACCTGTGTTAAAAAAGGCGGCAAATTAGTTTGGGGCAAAGGTGTTCCTGTGCCGGTAAAGAGCGCGAGCCCAAAGCCATCACCATCGGCTAGCCCTAGTACTTCTGCAACACCAACGCCTAGCCCTAGTACTTCTGCATCGCCTTCTGCAACACCAACGCCTAGCCCTAGTACTTCTGCATCGCCTTCTGCAACACCATCGGCGAGCGCAACACCAACATTCACTCCAGCTAAGAATCAAATTAAGTTAGCCAACTCTTCTGATTTTCCAACTGGAACGGCGAAGGTATTCGAATCAGGTCGCACCACCGGGTTGGTGGCATCAATTGTTTTGATTAGAGATAGCGCTGGGCTTCGCGCATTATCTGCTGAATGTCCACACGCAGGTTATGTCGTAATAACAAATGGCGGACCAGAACTGCTTTGCCCAGCCCACAACTCACTCTTTAGCGCAAAGAACGGAGCGGTGTTGCGGGGGCCTGCAAATAGCGGGCTAAAGAGTTACGAAGTTACTGAAACTGGCGGAGAAATTTACTTAACGCTTTAACGAACGCTGCGCATTACGGCAGTTACTTTGCCAAGGATCTCGCAGTTATCGCCACTGATTGGCTGGAATGCTGGGTTGGCGGGTAGTAACCAGATGTGGCCACCCTTGCGCTGGAACGTTTTAACAGTTGCTTCGCCATCGATCATCGCGGCAACTATTTCACCGTTGTTGCAATCTTTTTGTTCGCGAATAACAACGTAATCGCCATCGCAGATTGCGGCATCGATCATTGATTCACCGACAACTTGCAACATATAAAGATTGCCCTTGCCGACTAAAGTTTCAGGAAGTGCGAAAGTTGATTCAACATTTTGTTCTGCAGTAATTGGTCCACCGGCTGCAATGCGGCCAACAAGTGGCACGTTCTTAGTGGCTTCAATTTCGATCTCTGATTTCTCACCTGGCATCAATACTTCAAGGACGCCGCCACGAGTTGGGTGCGGGGTAATAAAGCCTTTCTCCTGCAAGATCTCTAGCTGGTATTTAACAGATGCGGGGGAGCTAAGGCCTGCGGCTGCGGCGATTGCGCGCATTGAGGGAGGGCAACCCTGATCTTGCATGCTGGCCCTGATGACCTGCAGGATCTTCTCTTGGCGGGCGGTTAGGCCGTGCTCGCCAGAGACTGAATCGGGCAGTTCGGTGACCTTTGCGCTGGACTTGGAGGCTGGTTTTTTGCTCATGGATACAGGGTGACACACGGATGAAAAAAAATCAAACATATGTTCGAAAATAACTTGCCGATGTCAGTGCCATGGGGTTTAATTGGTCTTGTTCGAACAAGCGTTCGAATACCTTCCCCAAGGTAGTACCAGCAGGAGAAAACCATGAGCACTGTTTCACTCAATGCATTTTCAACACATGCAACAAGCTCTCAAACCCTTATAAATCAAGGGTTTCAGGCCAATCCGTCCGGCGTTCGTTTAACACGTCGTGGTCGCTTAGCGCGCACGCTCTTGGTTCTCTCACTGGCTGTGGTCCTAGCCAGCGTCTTTGGCATAAGCGCCGGGGCCGGCACATCTGACTCAGTCGGCGCCCCAACATCCTTCATTGAGGTCACCGTTGCCCCAGGCGACACCTTGTGGTCACTTGCAACACGCATGGCCGAAGGCGGGGACGTACGCGCAATGGTCGATGAGATCGCATCTGTTAACGCGCTCGCCTCGGCTGATCTGCAAGCAGGCCAAAAGGTTCGCATCCCGCTTCGCTAAGGCGCGACACGCCGTTCACGCGGAATTTGCCTACTCGATAGGTAAACCCTCTAGAAATGCTTTATAGTTCCCACTATATGTAGGGGTCGAACCGATTAAAACTTCCATAAGTAGTGTTTTTAGGGTAGTTTTGCTGGTTCGTCAATACATCTAAATTTGGGAATATCTAGTATTTCGAAGGGAGACACGCCGAAATGATTTGCCCGTTTTGCACACACGATGATTCTCGAGTCGTTGACTCTCGCCCCGTTGAAGATGGCACGCAAATTCGCCGTCGCCGGGAATGCCCACAATGTGGAGAACGCTTCTCAACTCAAGAAGTGGCGCTGCTAAATATCATCAAGCGCTCAGGTGCTACCGAGCCATTTGCTCGCGAAAAAGTTTTGGTTGGCGTTCGTAAAGCCTGCCAAGGTCGCCCAGTTGGCGATGACGATCTAGTCCTATTGGCCCAGCGCGTTGAAGAGACCCTTCGCCGCACTGGCAAGGCTGAAATCGAAGCTCAAGAGGTGGGACTTGCAATCCTTGCGCCACTTCGCGAACTCGATGAGGTCGCCTACCTGCGATATGCCTCGGTATACCGTAACTTTACCTCCCTTGAAGATTTCGAAGGCGAGATCGCGTTACTGCGAGCAGTGCCTTCGAGCGCGAATTCCCACAGCGCAAATCTAGACAGTGCAAATTTCAAAAATGAACGAAGCGATGCCCCATCGTTAAAAACAAACCAAATAACAACGAGCAATCGTTAATTCATAGAAGACGGGAAAATAAAATGTCAGATACGGTCATCAACCGGCCAGTAAAGATCACAGCCCATAACACCATAAAAGGTAAGGGCTTGACGATGGAGCGCATTTACACCAATGAGGGCATTCATCCATACGATGAAGTTAAGTGGGAACGTCGCGATGTGGTCCAGTCAAACTGGAAAACAGGCGAGACCGTTTTCGAACAACACGGTGTTGAATACCCAGACTTTTGGTCTGTGAACGCTTCAACAATCGTTACAACAAAATACTTCCGTGGGGCAGTAGGAGCAGAAAATCGCGAGTGGTCACTTAAGCAAGTTATCGATCGCGTAGTTCTTACATATACAAAAGCCGGAAAAGAATTTGGTTATTTTGCAACAGATAAAGATGCGACGATCTTCGAACACGAGCTAACACATATGCTCTTGCACCAGATCTTCTCATTTAACTCACCAGTTTGGTTTAACGTCGGAACAGCAGCGCCACAACAAGTAAGCGCATGCTTCATCTTGTCGGTTGATGACACGATGGACAGCATTCTTAATTGGTACCGCGAAGAAGGAATGATCTTCAAGGGCGGTTCAGGTGCAGGACTAAACCTTTCACGTATTCGTTCATCAAAGGAACTTCTAAAATCAGGTGGAACAGCATCTGGTCCAGTTTCATTTATGCGTGGTGCTGACGCATCTGCAGGAACAATCAAATCTGGTGGCGCAACCCGTCGCGCAGCCAAGATGGTTGTTCTAGATGTTGATCACCCAGATATCGAAGAATTCATCGAAACTAAGGTCAACGAAGAAGACAAGATTCGCGCCCTTCGCGATGCTGGCTTTGACATGGACCTCGGTGGAAAAGACATCATCTCTGTTCAATACCAGAACGCAAATAACTCAGTCCGCTTGTCAGATAAGTTCATGCAAGCTGTTGAAAACGGAGAACAATTTGGTCTAACAGCTCGTTCAACTGGTGAAGTAATTGACACAGTTGATGCGCGCGAACTCTTCACAAAGATTGCGCAAGCCGCTTGGGCATGTGCTGATCCTGGAGTTCAATTCGATGACACCATCAATGATTGGCACACAACTCCAGAGACAGGTCGCATCAACGCGTCAAACCCTTGCTCTGAATACATGTCACTAGATAACTCATCTTGTAACTTGGCTTCACTTAACTTGATGAAGTTCCTAAAGTCAGATGGTTCATTCGATGCAAAGACATTTGCTCGCGCAGCCGAAATGATCATCACTGCAATGGATATCTCAATCTGTTTCGCAGACTTCCCAACAGAGGCGATCGGCGACACAACTCGCGCATATCGCCAACTTGGAATCGGTTATGCAAACCTCGGAGCCCTTCTTATGGCATCAGGGCTTGCATACGATTCAGAAGGTGGACGCGCCCTTGCCGGTGCGATCACATCGTTGATGTCAGGTATCACATACAAGCGCTCAGCAGAACTAGCTGGCATTGTTGGACCATATGCAGGCTTTGCACAAAATGCTAAGCCTCACGCTCGCGTTATGCGCAAGCACGCATCAGCATCATCGTCTGCTAAATCTTCAACAACTCTAGATATTGATGTCTGGACAGAAGCGAACAAGGCATGGGATGCATGTCTATCAACTGGCGATAAGAACGGATGGCGTAACGCGCAGATCTCTGTGCTTGCACCAACCGGAACAATCGGTCTGATGATGGATTGCGATACAACTGGTATCGAACCTGACTTCTCATTGGTTAAGTTCAAGAAGCTTGTCGGTGGCGGATCTATGCAGATCGTTAACCAGACAGTTCCAGCAGCGCTTCGCAAACTCGGTTACTCAGAAGAGACCATCGAGGCGATCGTTGAATTCATCGCTGCAAATGGACATGTAATTGATGCTCCAGGACTTAAGCAAGAGCACTACGAAGTATTTGACTGTGCACTCGGTGCGCGTTCAATTGCTCCAATGGGCCACGTGCGCATGATGGCTGCTTGCCAGCCTTTCCTATCAGGTGCGATTTCAAAGACAGTTAACCTTCCAGAGGATGCAACTGTTGAAGAAGTTGAAGAAGTTCACATCGAAGCATGGCGCATGGGAATCAAGGCACTTGCTGTCTATCGCGATAACTGCAAGGTCGGTCAGCCACTTTCAGATGGCAAGGCGAAGAAGAAGGATGCTCCTATTGCAGCAGAAGAACTTGCAACTCCAGTTCGCAAGCGCCTTCCAAAGTCTCGTCCATCAACTACAACATCATTCTCTGTTGGCGGCGCCGAGGGTTACATGACCTCAGGTGCATACGCTGACGGTGCACTCGGTGAAGTATTCCTAAAGCTTGGCAAGCAAGGTTCAACTCTTGCCGGTGTAATGGATGCATTCTCCATCGCAGTTTCAATCGGACTTCAATACGGCGTCCCACTAGAAACATTCGTTGAGAAGTTCACTAATTTGCGCTTCGAGCCAGCAGGCATGACAGATGATGCTGATATTCGCATGGCGCAATCCATGATGGATTACATCTTCCGTCGCTTAGCACTTGATTACTTGCCATTCGAACAACGTTCAGCAATGGGGTTGTTCACATCCTCAGAGCGCGCACGTGCACTTGAAACCGGTGAGTACACACAAGATGCAACACCTGCGAGTGTTGATATCCCAAAAGCAGTAACGGTGGTTGCTCCTGTGGCGGCTCCTGTGGCTGTAAAAATTGAGCAAGCACCACTTGATCGTGCAATTGGTTCATCATCTGATCTCCTAGAATCAATGGGAATCAAATCAGATGCACCACTTTGTATGACATGCGGTGTGAAGATGCGTATGTCAGGTGCATGCTTTGTTTGCGAAGGTTGTGGAAACACATCTGGTTGCAGCTAAGCAATATCTTTTAACCTACCCCGTTAAAAAGCCCGTCGCGAAACTGCGGCGGGCTTTTTACTTGCATCACACGCAGATGTGAATTAAACAGTTCAAAGCGCATGTAAATGCTCGCTATGTAACCTTTCGTTCCTATAGGATTTGAAATCTATTCGAGGGAGTTTTTGGTGCCGCAAGCTTTATCACGCCAACTTGTGCACCGTTTGGTGACTTTGAACGCCATGAGTTCATATTTAATGGGCTCTATCGGATTTTCTATTCAACTTATAAAGCCCGACTTTGAGTTAACTCGAGTTGTTGCTAGCTGGCATAACATTGGTTGGGCCTGCGCATTGGTATTTATTTCACTAATTTTACTTGGTCACGGCCATCGCAGACCAGCACACCAAACTATTCGTTTCGGTTGGGTGTTGATGATTCTTGGATCGCTGGCATATTGCCTTAGCCCAAATATATTCTTTTCTGTTCCTGCAGTAATTCTCACTGCATCGGGCTCGGTTGTCGCCGGAAATACTGCAACTGCAATTTTAGGTGCCCACTCCAAGACTGCGATGAAGAATATGTTTCGCTCAACTGGAGTTGGCCTTTTCATGGCTTCGGTTTCACCAACGGTTATCGGCCTGACTACTCAAGTAGAAATTCCTTGGCGCATAACTGTTTCATCCACTGCAGTATTGATTGGACTTGTTGCACTGAAAATTGTTCCTGAATTAGAAGCGCGTCCTGCCCCAGCACTAAAAGAGAGCAAAATTGTTTGGAATAACACGATGATTGCAATCTTGATTTTTGCCTTCTTGACGATAACGATGGAGGTTTCACTCTCTGCTTGGGCGGTAGATCTCTTAACTGAGCGCGGCTCAGAAGTAAAGACATCAGTTCTATTTGCCACCATTGCGCCTTACTTTGTTGCCCTTAGCCGGATTTACCTTTCGACAAAAGATGAATTTAATTTGAACCGCATCTGGCGTTTTTCATTTGTAGCTATTGCATCAGGTGTTCTACTTGTCATATTTGCTAATTCTCCAACTCTTACTTTGGCTGGTCTAATCATTGCGGCCGCAGGTATTGGGCCATGCGCATCGATTGCGATAGCCAACGCTTCTTCAACTGCTCAAGGTTCAGATAGAGGAATAGCAGCGTTCGTTATTGGCATGGGTATATCTAATGGCGCATCACCTTGGATCATGGGTTTCGTAAGTGAAAACTTTGGCTTCGCAGCAGCCTATGGCGTTATTTTTCTAGTTTTAATTCTGACAACGCTTACCTTTATTTGGGTGATGAAAAATTCATTGCCCAAACAAGAACCTGCGAATAGGATCTAAAGATGGCTGATAACTCAATCAAGCGAGCCCAGATAAATTCCAAGGCCGCTGCACCAGAGTGGGCCAAACTTGAACGCGAGATAATCGCGCAGTTAAATGAAGTCGCCCCGGAATTCGTAGCGCGCTACACCCGCAGTGACGGTTCAATTATTTGGCGAGATGAATGGCCAAGTATGGATGGCTCTGATGATCCATATGAAGCCTTTATGTATTTGGCGCTCTTCTACACAATTGGTGGCAGCGAAGAAGTTTATGAATTAGCACGCAAGATGTGGGATGCAATCACCGTGCAGTGGACCGAATACGGACAGATTTATCGCGAATTCGATGGATATTACGACTGGATGCATCACGGTGAAGGCTACTTATTCCATTACTTCTTTGGCCTAACCAAACCAGAGTCTCTGATCGATCGCCAACGGGCGGCGCGTTTTTCTGGAATGTATACCGGCAAAGATCTAGAAGCGAAAAATTATGACCGTTCCAAGAAAATGATGCTTTCACCTTTAACTGGTAGCCACGGTCCGCGCCAAGTTGTTACACACGAAGATTGGGAGACTCATCGCACAGTTCTGGATGACTATCTGGCACCGTATGAAGATATTGTTAAAACAGATTTTTCGTCGATGCGCTGCCACTGGTCGGATCCGGAAGTCTATGACGATCTGATAAATAAGATGAATGCGCGCATGAACCGTGGCGATGTGCCACTTAACTTAAATTCAACATCGCTGTTAACTCATTCCTATATGTATTCAGGTGATGACGAATTGAAAACGACGATGTTGGAATATCTTGAAGCTTGGATAGCGCGCAAAGATGCAAACGGTGGAATCATGCCGGATAACATCGGCACCAGTGGTGCAATCGGTGAGTTCAACGATGGCAAGTGGTGGGGCGGCTATTACGGTTGGCGCTGGCCACATGGCTTTATGACAATCATGGAACCAATCACCAACGCTGCGATGAACGCCGTGCTTTTGACCGGTGATTACAAGTATCTGGATCTGCCGAGATCGCAATTTGATTTAATTTGGTCACTTCGCAAAGAGATTGATGGCCTAATTAAAGTTCCACATCGCCACTTTGATGCAGGATGGGCAGATTATCGATTGCCATCTGCTCGCCACATGATTTATATCTGGACCACATCAATGGCCCAAGAAGATCTCGATCGCATTTTGGCGTTGCCGAGAGATAACAATTGGGATGCTATTTATATCCCAGGTGTATCAGGGGGCGATAAGGCAACCGGGCGTGATACCAAGCATTACATTGCAAATACGCTGCCATGGTTCCAATTCGTGCAAGGGCACTTGCCTAATTATCCAGTTGAAATTCTGCAAGCAAATCTCGAACTGATCAAAATTCAATTACGAAAGATGAGATCAAATACCGGCAATCCCCGAAACTGGGATAGTTATGATCCAGCAACTGCCGATGAAGTAGTTGGACTTGATCTGCGAATTCCTGGATATAACATCCATGCTTGGCAAGAATTTAACCCTGTTTACTTCGAAGGCTTGGGCCAGATGGTCTTTGGCGGTCCGATGCATATTTCTCATGGCGGATTGCAACATGGCAAGGTCCGCTTCTTCGATGGCAAGTTAAAGCGTCCGGGTCTGCCACCAGATGTTGCAGTAATTGTCGATGGCATGGATGCAACTACTTTATCTATGCAAGTTGCCAATATTGGCGGCGCTGCGCAAGAGCTTTACATCCAGGCGGGAACATTTGGCGAACATCGTTTTGAATCGGTTGAGATAACTGGCGTCGATGGTGCTGTATCAGAGATGGCAATTGGATCGAAATGGTTTGCACTTGATCTAGTTGGGGGAGCGGTCGCCTCTCTTAAATTTAAGATCAGCCGCTATGTTAATGATCCAAGTTACGAGACACCGTGGTCATCGCGCAGTGAGTGGGATCCAATCATCAAGGGGCGCAATTTGTGATTTGGACGCAGTGGAGTAATCTAAAGATTCCTAACGGGCTGACACATCTGCCAACTGATGGCGTGACTCCACGGCAAGAAGATTTGAGCAAGATAACTTTCTACGTACCCGCTTATATGTTTGGCGCTGCCGCACTTGTTCCAATTGCCAATATGAGTTCATTAAAAGTTATCCAATCTCCTAATGCTGGCGTAGATGACGTTATTGCTCTTCGCCCGGCCGGAGTTACTTTATGTAATGCCGCAGGTGTGCATGATGCCTCCACTGCCGAACTTGCGGTTGGGTTGGCAATTGCAGCCCGGCGCGGTTTTGCGCAATTTGCGAAAGATCAAAGCGCGGGTAAATGGTCACACACCACATTTGCATCACTTACTGATTCAAAGATTGCAATTGTGGGGCATGGAAATATTGGAAAGACAATTGCTGGCATGCTCGCTGGTTTTGAAGTTGAGATAACTTCGTTTTCAAAATCAGGTTCTAATGGCGCAATAACGATGGATAAATTTGACGCCTTACTTCCCACCTTTGATGTGATTATCTTGATTGTTCCTTTGAATTCAGAAACTCGTCACTTAATGAATTCGAATCGACTTGCTGCAATGAAAGATGGAGCAGCGTTGATCAATGTGGCGCGTGGTGCAGTTGTTGATACCGATGCTCTGCTAAAAGAATTACAAGCCGGGCGAATATCTGCAGGACTTGATGTGACTGATCCAGAGCCACTTCCAGCAGGCCACCCACTGTGGAGCGCGCCCAATACTTTCATCACTCCACATGTTGGTGGAGATTCACGAGCATTTGAACCGCGCGGACGAGCACTTGTGGAAGAACAATTAGCCCGATTTGCCGCAGGTCAACCGTTGGTAAATGTTGTTGTACAAGGGTAATTAAAGAATTGCCACCGTGTGCTTGTCGATGAAGTCCCAATCGTAATCAATGCAGAGACCTTCACCTTCTGGGGCCATTACATAACCATCGACAATATTTAGCTGGCTCTTTGTACCAAAATTGAAATCATCGAACGGATATAGAGTCTCAAAGAACTCGCAGTTACTGATGGCAAGTGACGGATGCAATTGAACTTGTTCTAGTCCATGATAAATAGTTGTGTGAAGCTCGCATTTAACGCCGAAGGATTCGGCTAAGTGAGCGGTCTTCATCACGGCGGTAATGCCGGCGCGCCAAGAAACATCGGTACGGACAATATCTACGATGCCGTCTTTGATGCAGTTTGCAACGGAATAGTTATTGCCAGCAATTACTTCGGTTCCGCAAATTGGAATATCAAGCTTTTCGCGAAGTTTCTTAAGGCTGTGCAGATCAACATCAAGTAGCGGTTCTTCAAGCCACTTGTAGCCCAGCTTTTCTAATTCGCGCCCAGCTTTTAGCGCCTCTTCATAGGAATACATGATGACGGGATCGGCCATTAGCGTGAAGTCATCACCTACTGCTTTGCGCACAGCGCGATAGCAAGCGATATCTAGATCCAGGCCTCCTGGTGGGTGAAGTTTGTATCCCTTGTACCCTTTTGCTTTTACTTCAAGTGCTTGCTTTGCATAATCTTCAGGGCCTGGCAAGAACATAGAAGAGACATATAGCGGAACCTTTTCACGCGCTGCACCCAATATTTTATAGACCGGCAAGTGAGCCATCTTGCCGACAATGTCCCAGCACGCATTATCAAATGGTGCGTAAGAGTAAATCGGAACGTGATTCCAGCGACGATCAAAGAGTTCGAAATCTTTAACATTCTTTGCAGAACTATGGGCGCTACGTCCGATAAAAAATGGTTTTACTTGCGACATAGTTGCCGCCGCTGCCTTGGCATCTTGTGCGCCAAAGCCAAAGGAAGTTCCCTTAACGCCATCTTCGGTAGTAATTGTGATGACCGTAAAATCAGGTCGAGATCCACCTGGCAGCTTTACGGCAGCAACGGCATCTTTTGATTCTGGTTCGTCGGAGCCGCGACAAGCGCGTATTTCAATATCTTTAATAATCGATAAGCCCACGTGAATTCCTATCCGCTAAAAAATCCTATAGGAAAACCTAGTGCGCTAAAAAGCGTTGGTCAAGGATCTTTGTGCTTTATTTTTTATTAATTGCTTGTGCTGCAGGGGAGAAGCGCTTTAGTGATGACTCGATATGTGCGTGCATCGCAGTTCGTGCCGCTTTGGAATTCTGATCGATAATCGCTTTAGCAATCACATCATGCTCTTTAATCGCTAACTGACCAGAACCAACTTGGTAATACTCTTCAAAAAGATCTTGCACGAATTTGGCTCGGCTTTCACCTTCGATTAAATGAAGTTTGTTGGCCATATAGAGTCGGAAGAGATGTAGGTGGCAATGGGTGCGCTCGTATGAATCTGCAACAGATTGGTTGCCAGAGATACTCGCAATCAGTGCATGAAAGCGTGCATCATGTTCGGTCAACGCCTGAAATTGGTCATCGCCAGAAATTTTAAGGGCAGTTTTCGCACTTTGCATCTCTGCCTTAAGCGCGGTCTTGCCGGTGTTATCAACTAACTTAGCTGCTTGCTCGGCAGCCCATGGCTCAATTAATAAACGAAACTGAAAAAGATCGTTAAATTCTTTTAGTGAAAGCAAAGCAGTTGCTTTGTAACCTTTTAGCGGCTCTTTTGCAATCAAGCCATCTGATTCAAGTCGGGCTAAAGCTTCACGGACAGGCGTTTGGGAGACATCTAACTGAACTGCAAGTGCATCAATATTGACTTTAGAGCCCGGTGCTATTTCATGATCAAAGATCATCGCTTTAATCATCTCGTAAATGTCATCAGATAAAACTGAACGACGGGGCGCTCGTTTAGAAGCGGGAGATGATGCGCTTTTTTTAGTTGGCACTTATCACTCCACTCTGACTTGAAATTACTTGCGAAGGCGTAATCCTTGCATACCGCCATCCACATTCAGAATCGTGCCGGTGGTGGATGCTTGACGAGGGCTGGCTAGATAGAGAATTGCGCTGGCAACTTCATCTGCACTGACTAAGCGACCCATAGGTTGACGCGCTTCAAGTGCGGCACGCTCTGCAACTGGATCTGCGGCCTGAGATAGCAGACGTGAGATCCATGGAGTGTCAGCAGTACCTGGTGCAACGCAGTTAACGCGAACTTTGTCTGGAATTCCATCAGCTGCCATGGCAAGGGTTAGTGAGAGCACTGCGCCTTTGCTTGCAGAATAAACCGCGCGCTGTGGCAGTCCAGCAGTTGCTGCAATTGAGCAAGTATTAACAATTGAGGCAACCTTGCTCTTTTTCAAAAATGGCATTGCGGCAGCGCTAACACGACCCATACCGAAAACGTTAACGCCAAATACTTTCTGCCACTCTTCTTCTTTGGCATCGGTTATGGATCCGATCGCACCGACACCCGCGTTGTTAGCCAAAATATCAATCACATCTGTGGCTTTAGCAATTTCACTAAATGCTGCTGCGACCTTTGCGGGGTCTGAGACGTCGCAAGAGATAAATGTGGCATGTGAACCCATGTCGCCTTGATTGAGGTCTAGACCAAAAACTTTCGCTCCAGATTCTGAGAGCAATCGCGCCACCGACAGGCCAATTCCAGAACCTGCTCCAGTTACAACTGCAGTGAGACCTTTGAATTCAGTACTCATGCTCATGCTCCATTCTTCCAGTATGTGCCGTTAGGGAATTGATAAATATCGATACTTGCTTGATGTATTTCAGCGCCGGCTCCAGGTTGTAACGGTGCCATGTAATTGCCATTTTGTATATCGGTCGGAACCACAAAATGTTCATGCAGATGATCTACAAATTCAACGATGCGTCCGGGATGATGCCCAGTTACTGCAACTGCATCAAACATCGCAAGATGTTGCACCATCTCGCATAGGCCAACCCCACCCGCATGTGGGCAAACGGGTACTGAATATTTGGCGGCCATCAAAATATTTGCCAAATTCTCATTTACTCCGGCTACACGCGTGGCATCAATCTGCATTACAGAGAAGCCTTTAGCCTGAAGTAGTTGCTTGAAGATGATGCGAGATCCAGCCATTTCGCCAGTTGCTACTCGAGTTGGTGCGATCCCAGCTGCAATCTTGGCGTGGCCAACCACATCGGTTGGTGACGTAGGCTCTTCGATCCAAGATAATTTAAATTCTTTCAACTCATTTATCCAAGAAATAGCCTCGTCAACATCCCAAACTTGGTTGGCATCAATGGCGATTGCATAATCTGGCCCGACTAGTTCGCGCACCTTGCGCAGACGACGCTTGTCATCTTCCAGGGATTTACCACATTTATATTTCAGTAATTTAAATCCTTGATCTATCGCTTCTTGAGTTAGCTTCAACATCTTCTCATCGGTGTAACCCAGCCAACCGGGAGAAGTGGTGTAAGCAGGTAATCCGTTAGCCCGTAGTTTTGCTTCGTTATCTGACTTGTAATCAACTTGGCGATTTAAAATATCCAGCGCTTGCTGCTTGTTTAGCGCATCAGTTATATATCTGAAATCAATAGCGTTAACTATCTGCTGCGGACTTAAATCCGATAGCAATTTCCAGAGCGGGACCTTTCGTTCCTTGGCAAACAAATCCCAGAGCGCATTTAAGACACCACCTGCACCCATATGGAAAACGCCATAATCAGGGCCGAGCCAACGCAACTGTGAATCGCCGGATAATTCACGGGCGATATTTCCGATGTTTTCTAGTGCATCTGCAGTATCTAAGCCAACAATTTTTTCACCCAAAATATCCAGAGCTTTAATCTGTACTTCATTGCCGCGACCAATAGTGAAAACTAGCGAATCTCCATGCACCCCAGATTCGGTATTGATTCGCAGGTACGCGCCTGAATAATCAGGATCCTGATTCATGGCATCTGAACCATCAAGAGATTTAGAGGTTGGGAATCTAACGTCAAATGTTTCGATGCCGGTAATTTTTGTCATTATTTAACGTACTTCTCTAAACCTTTTGGGATTCCGTTTTCTTGCCAAAGAGTTTCATATCCGACACCTGGCGCAGTTGGTGCATGTACATGACCATCGGCATGAACAAGTTTTTCGCGCTTAATTGGATTGCCCCAAACAAGTGATTCATAGGCAGTAGTGTTCTTAATCGCCATACATAAATGTGCACTTTCCAGGCCCATGCCATGGACTTCTGCGCGCAGGTGATAAGCATCAGCTAAATGGGCGATGCGCATCGCACCTGTAAAACCACCCTTTAAGAATGTGCTGGTGCGCAGGCTTGTGGCTACGCCAGTTGCGACGAAGTCGCCAGCGTTCATATGTGAGCCATCGGTTACTTCACCCAGCAGTAAAGGCACTCGTACGCGTTCGCCCAACCACTTGTATGCAGTCACACTAAATTCGCGCATAGGCTCTTCATACCAAAGATAATTTGCCTCATCTAAAGCATGTCCGAGGTAAACCGCATCTTGCAAATCAAAGGCAGCAGATCCGTCATACATCAACTCAACATCTGGTCCAACGTGTGCGCGAAGTGCTAAACAAAGTTCGGCATCGCGCTTAGCATTTCCGAAAGCGTGCAATTTAATCATTGGATAGCCAAGTGCTAACGCCTGATCTGCAATATCTAGAAACTCTGAGATAGAAGAGTAAGTAACAGTTGAGGCATAAGCCGGAAGTTTGGTGCGATATCCACCAAGTAATTGATGTACTGGCAAACCGGCTTGCTTTCCACCGATGTCCCACAGCGCGACATCGACTAGGTGAGCTAAGTTTGGTGCAAATCTTTCAATGCGATCTAATTCCCATGCACGTTCCCATAAATGTTCGCGTTGTAATGGATCTTGCCCAATTAATTCTGGTCGAAAGCGTCGGTTCACATAATCTTGAAGAATTACTCCGCGATTGGAAGAGGCAAAACCAGTAATACCGGCATCGGTTTCAATCGCTAACCAGGCACCTAACGTCGAGCCGTCAGAGCCAGGGACGCGATCACGCCAGACGAAGGCTGGGGTAAAACCGGGGCGTTCTTCCAGAATGACTTCAACGTTGGTGATCTTCACGCTTGAGCCTCTCGATAGCGATGAAAAAGATATGAAAAAGATATATTCGAAATACTATACGAAATAGTATTTGCACCCCTAGTATTTCTGCAACTGGTCAGATCGGCAACTAGGAGCTGGCGCCAGACTCATAAAGGGGGATACCTTGAAGAAGAAGTACTCAATAGTTGCAATCGCTGGTGCGTTTGCAATTGCAGGTACAACAGTGATGGCAATGCCTGCGCAAGCAGCAAAGCCTTCAATCACAATCTGGGTAGATGCACCACGTCTACCAGGAGCAAAGTTGTACGCAGAAATCATGAAGCCAACAGTGAACGTGAAGGTAGAACTTCACGCACAGGCAGATCTTGTACAGAAAGTTTCACTATTTAATCGCGTTAAAAAGGGTTGGCCAGATGTTGTATTCGGCCCACCAAATGACGTATCAGTACTCAAGGATGCAGACAATGCGCTTGCTCTTGATAAGTACGCACCTGCATCATTCTGGAAAGATATGGAAGCAGGAAATCAGTGGTGTAAGGGTTCAGATGGCAAGTACTACTGCGTCAAGAACGACCTTGCACAGACCGTACTCTGGGTAAACACAAAGTTGATGAAGGACTTTGGTTACACAGTTCCTAAGACAATGGATGACTTCGCCAAGATCGGTGCAGACATTGCAAAGAATCACCCAGGTTATTCACTAGGTGCTCTAGGTGCGCAGGGTGTTTACTCTTCATACCTATGGCCATCTCAGTGCCCTGTTAACCAGGCGACATCTGCAACAGCTGTAAAGATTTCACCTAAGTCACCTAAGTGCACACGCGCAACAGCGCTATTGCAACCAATGATCGAATCCGGCGTTATGTCGACTTCAGCTCCTTGGGATGCAGACTTCATCAAGGACTACGGACAAGCCAACAAGGTTGTTATGACAATCGGACCATCATGGTTCGGTGAATTCGTAATCCGTCCAGCATCATCATGGGCAGTTCCAGCAGGTCAGATCACTGCTGCACCAATGCCAATGTGGGCTGGCGAGACAGTTAACTACTCAGGTGAATGGGGCGGCGGAATTTACACCGTATCTCCACACTCTAAGTATCCAAAGGAAGCACTTGCATTTGCAATCTTCATGGTTAGCGATAAGCGCAACGTCGTAGATGTTGCTAACCCAGATGGTTCAAAGGGTGCTCCAACATTCCCAGCATCACAAAAGGGAAATGCACTTTGGAAGGCTGCAATCTCAGCTGACAAGTACTACTCAGCTAATCCATATCCAGCAATGTTGGAACAGTCAAAGAAGATCTTCTCAGGAGAGAAGCCAGTTTCTTATGACACTAACGGCGCTATGGAAGGTACCTTCTCGAACGAGTTGAAGAAGCAAAAGAATGCACAGGCTGCTCTCGATGCCTTCGCTACTTATGCGAGCAATCTTGCTAAGCAACTCGGTTACAAGGTAACTGCCTAATCGCAGTAAAGCTCAATCAGTAATGCCTTAAGAGGGATAAAGAACCAGGTTGGTCACTTCGGTGGCCAACCTGGATCTTCCCTAAGTTAGTTTTCAATTAGATTCAAATAAAATTTGAGTTATTCGGGGGATTAGATGGCAAGAGGCAAACGCAAGCTTGGTAGCAATATTGCTATGTATTTGATGCTTGCTCCGTATATGAGTTTGTTAATTCTCTTCGGCGTTATCCCAATTGTTATGGCGATACTTGAAGTACCTCATGAGTCCCGTGTAAATCCTGATGGTGGCTGGGACGCCTTTAAAATTGTTTTACAAGACTTTAGATTTTTACCTGCGCTAAAGAACGTGCTTGGCTTTATGGGCATATTCGTTCCATTGACCACGGTATTTGTAATCGCAGTTGCGCTGATGCTTGATATGAATCCAAGCAAATGGAAGAAATGGTTGCGCCTTTCCTACATCGTTCCAGCATCGATTTCGGGAGCGGTTGCTGTACTAGTTTGGTATGTAATTTTTGCGCCAACTCTGAGCCCAATAAAGTCGGTCTTAAATACTATTGGTATTGAAAAAAGTGAAGAAATCTGGCAGACCAAAAACTTGGTTTGGCTATTTGCAATCATGGCCTTCTTTGCTGTGGCCGGTAACTGGATCCTGATTCAGTTCGGATCCCTCCAATCAATTTCCTCTGAAATCATTGAAGCAGCAAGAATGGATGGTTGCTCTGCTTTCCAACTTGGATGGCGAATCAAACTTCCACTGATCAAGAAGTACATCATTTACATGGGTGTACTTATCTTTGCTGGCGGTCTGCAGCTCTTCGTCGAACCGCAACTGCTCAATACCGGTGTTTACGCTGGTATTGCCGAATCTTGGTCGCTAGACCAGCTGGCATTTGAACTCGCCTTCACTGCGGGCGACTTTGGTGGAGCATCTGCACTATCTCTTATGTTGTTGGTGCCAAGTTTGCTTGGTGCGCTAATTGTTATCTTCAAAACAGATATGTTCGAAGAAGCTGAAGTCTCAGGCAAGCGGAAGGCGGAATAAGCGATGGCATCTGTACTTAAACTCAATCGCCGCGCATATAAGTTGCGCCAAGAAAATCCAGTTGCAGCCTTCTTTGTAAATGCTTTCTTGATTTTCTTTGCGGTGGTCAGCCTGGTTCCAATGATTTGGTTGCTACTTGCACCAACTAAAACCGATGCGGATCTATCAAATAAGAATCCGCTTATGTTTGGCTCGCTTAGCGGCTACTTGGATGCTTGGAAGAATCTGCAGTTCTTCGATAATGGAGTTATTGCTAAATGGGCGTGGAACTCAATTTGGTATACCAGCTCGATCGTTATAATTGCAACGATAACTGCATCTCTTGCTGGTTTCGTACTCACCGCTTCAAATATTAAATTTAAGCGCACCTTCCTTATTTCAACCCTAGTAACCATGTTGGTTCCACCAATGGCATTGGTTGTTCCAGTCTTCGTATTGATGGATAAGTTATCTCTAATGGATAAGCCAATTTCGGTAATTTTGGTTTCATCGCTCTATCCATTTGGAGCCTTCTTGTCCTACATCTATTACTCGACAACGATTCCAAAAGAGTTGTATGAATCAGCACGTCTTGATGGATGTAATGATTTCCAGCTCTATTTAAAGATCTGTCTGCCGCTATCTGGCCCACTGATTTCCTTGCTCGCCTTCTTTGCCTTTATCGGCAACTGGGCTAACTACTTCTTGCCTTATATCTTGCTGCCATCGAGTGAGAACTACACCTTGCCAATTGGTATGGGCTTCTTGTTCTACTCAACTCCGGCAATTAACCCAGCGGTCGGTGCAACTTCAGTGCCGATTGGAAAGCCTGAAATCGCTTTGGCAGGCGTATTGATCGCACTCCCAATCATGATCGTCTTCTTATTCTCACAGAAGCGTCTTGTTCGAGGCATGCTCTCTGGCTCAATCAAGGAGTAGTTCTCGAAAGTAGAGGACAAGAAACCATGGCTCACAATGATCGAGTTCAGTTAAGAACTGGTCTCGAAATCTCGCAGATGGGTTTGGGGACTGCCACATTTGGCGGGCTCTATACATCTATGTCGCAAGAAGAATGTGATGCTGCAATTGATTGCGCCCTTGATAACGGGATTACCTATATCGACACTGCACCGCATTATGGAAAAGGAACTGCCGAACGCCGCTTAGCGAAATCACTAAAAGGCAGACCTCGCTCCAGTTTTGAAATTTCTACAAAGATCGGGCGCCTACTCGTTCCAACTGAGTATGAAGCAGAACCTGACTTTGCTGATACAGATACTTCGGTAACCAGAGTTTTTGATTTCTCTGAAGGTGGAGTAGAGAAATCATTTCGCTCTAGCTTGGAACGCTTGGAGCTTGAGAGCGTTGAAATATTGATGATTCATGATCCAGACAACAACGCTGATGCCGCAATTCGCGAATCATTTCCCGCTCTTTTTAAGATGCGCGAAAAAGGGATAATCAAGGCGATTGGGGTTGGAATGAATCAATCTGCAACGCCGGCACGTTTGATCAAAGAGACTGATATTGATTTAGTACTTATTGCCGGCCGTTATTCACTTCTTGATCAATGCGCTCTTGCAGATTTACTACCCGCCGCATCAGAGCGTGGCGTTGACATAATTGCAGCTGGTGTTCTCAACTCGGGAATCCTGGCAAACCCAGTTAAGGGTGCAACATTTGATTATGTGCCAGCATCAGATGAGATTTTAGCCAAAGCACAGCGAATCAAAGCGGTCTTAGATAAAGAAAACATTCCGCTCACTGCTGCAGCGTTGCAATTTCCACTTCGACATCCGGCAGTTAAATGTGTTTTGATTGGTTGTCGCAGCACAGACGAGATTTTAAATAATGCTAAGAATTTAGATATGGATCTTCCAGAAGATATCTGGCAGAAAATTGAAGCAGTTCTCTAGAAAGTTGATGACAAATGCCATTACACCCACAAGCTAAAGCATTTCTTGATGGAATTGCTGCACTGAATCCGCCCGATATATCTGAGGCTGGAGCCTTTGTTGCCCGCAGTAATTCACATGGTGAGCCTGATATTTCAGGGCCAATTGATCCGACTGTGCGCATTGATAACCGATTCTTTACTTCAAGCACCGCCGATACTTATATAAAGGTCTACACGCCAGCAGGTTCTGGCCCATTTAACGCACTGGTCTATTTCCATGGCGGTGGCTGGGTCGTTAACTACGTTGCTAAGTATGATGCGCAATGTGCAGCCCTGGCAACCATGACTAATTCGGTTGTCATATCAATTAATTATCAGAAGGCGCCAGAACATAAGTTTCCAATCCCATTTAATGATTGCTATGAAGGTCTGCAATGGGTAATTGCCAACGCGAAGGAACTCAAAATTAAGAGCGATAAAATTGGCGTTGGAGGCGATAGCGCAGGTGGAAATCTGGCATCTGCTGTAGCCCTGGCCGCACGTGATCGCGGCGTTAAATTGGCTTATCAACTCTTGATCTATCCCTGCAATGGGCCCGAATACGTTGATTCATCTGATGTGCCTAACGCCGAAACTTTTGGCCTAACCCAACGTGGGATGAAATGGCTCTGGGAGCAATATTTAAATGGTCCAGTTGATCGCACCAATCCTTATGCAGTTCCACATTCTGCAAAGAGTTATGAAGGTTTGGCACCTACCGTTATCTTCACCGCTGAATACGATGTATTGCGTCAAGATGGCATCGATTACGCAGCAAAGTTAAAGGCGGCAGGAGTTCCAACAGCCTATATCGATTGTCCAGGCATGATCCATGGCTTCTTTAACTATGGAAAATATATTGAAGAAGGTATCAATATCCGTACCTGGATTGCTACTGAAATAAATAAGGTACTCGGCAAATAATTATGGTTACCCAGTTAAAAGGTATGACGTGGGATCACCCGCGCGGTCTTGATTCGGTCGTTAACTCTGACGATCTTTTGCAAGAGCGCTGTGGCATATCCGTTAACTGGGATGCTCGTTCGCTGCTCGCTTTCGGCGATCAACATATCTCTGAATTCTATGAAGAATATGATCTAATGATTATCGATCACCCACATATTCCAGATGCAGTCCATGCCAAGGCGGTAATCGCTTTTGAGGATGTTGCAAGTAAAGAGCAGCTCGAACTATTAGAGCGAACCAGTGTTGGGCAATCTCATGCATCCTATAAATATCAAGGAAAGCATTGGGCGCTGGCAATCGATACTGCAGTACAAGTAAGTGCCTACCGACCAGATAAAGCGGATAGTGCACCAGTGTTTTGGAGTGATGTCTTTGATTTAGCGCGCACTGGCAAGTTGCTCTGGCCGTATAAGCCGGTAGATGCCTTCAGCACCTTTGCAACTCTGATGGCGCAGAAAGGTGCATCTCTTACCGCTAGCAAAAGCTACATCGATCAAAGCGTGGCGCTAGAAGTTCTGGAGTTTATGGTTGAGTTATCGGCGCTAGTACCTGATTTCTGTGCGAGCAGTAACCCAATTGATATTGCAGAGCGCTTAAGTGGAGGCAATGAGTATTCTCATGGAATTTGTATGTATGGGTATAGCAATTATTCACATAAAGGTTTTAGAAAACATCGCTTGGTATATGAAGATGTGCCATCTTTCGATGGCCAAGCCTCTGGGTCACAGCTAGGTGGCGCAGGCGTTGCTATCTCAAGTAAGAGTAAGAATGTTGAAGCTGCAGCAACTGCCGCGATCTTGCTCTCACTACCCGAAATCCAAGCGACGACATATGGTTCTGCCGGAGGACAGCCCGGCAATTTGGTGGCTTGGAAGAACGGTTCGTTAAATGATCTAACCCTTAACTTTTATCGAAACACCCTGCGCACCCTAGAACGCGCCTGGGTGCGACCACGAGTATTGGGTTGGCCAGATGTGCAGTACCAAAGTTCGCTAGTGATACATAAGGCATTGACTTCACGTCAAGTAAATGCCAGCGTAGTTTCAGAGATCGCATCCATGTACCAGAAATATGTGAAGGAATAAGAGAAAAATGAAACGCTATTTTGAGGAATATGAATTAAATTCGGTTCAGATAAGCATGGGTCGAACAATTACTGAAACGGATATTGTTATTCACGCTGGCCAAACCGGTGATTTCTATCCCCACCACATGGATGCTGAATGGTCTAAGAATCAGGTATTCGGTCAACGTGTGGCTTACGGGACCTTGATTTTAAGCGTTGCAGTGGGACAGCTAGCTCGCGAGATGAATGAAGTTGCTTTTAGTTATGGCTATGACAAGGTGCGTTTTATTTCGCCAGTATTTATCGGCGACACAATCACTTCTAAAGCAGAGATAATTACAAAGCGTGAGCATGCCAAGCGCGCTGCGGACTTTGGGTTAGTAGATGAGCAAGTAACTGTCACTAACCAACGTGGTGAGACTGTGATTGCCTTTATCCACGTCTATATGGTGGAGAAGAAGAAATGACCTGGGCGCTCGATCCACGCGTACGTAGCACAATGATTTCAGATTCACTAGATGTGCTTGGCGTGCGTAACAATGCGATGAGTGTGAGTGTTAAGGCACTTCGCTCACATATGCGCGCTGTTGGTTTAGCAGCAACGGTGCAATTTGTCGCAGATAGCCAATACGATCAAAAAGATCCTTATGGTGATGGCATTGATTTCTTAGATACTTTGCAACCTGGTGAAGTTGCTGTCGTTGCAACCGGGGGAGATGCGCTTTCTGCCTTTTGGGGAGAACTCTTTTCGGCAGCGGCTAAAGGTCGCGGCGGTACAGGTGTTGTTGCCGATGGCCCATTGCGAGATACGGAGCAGATAGTCGGGCTAGATTTTCCAGCATTTGGTTTCGGAACTCGTCCCTTAGATTACAAAGGACGGATGCGTATTAAGGCGATGCGCACAACCGTTGTTTGTGGGGGAGTAGAAGTTAATCCCGGCGACGGAGTTATTGCCGATGCTGATGGAATTGTGGTTG
>Ga0315905_10001298_pt1 | contig 26792 bp, 6 predicted proteins | sample LakEriMetagenome_5_FD_203522 | JGI IMG/M metagenome (GOLD analysis project Ga0315905, IMG submission 203522) | Freshwater fungal communities from buoy surface, Lake Erie, Ohio, United States - Buoy 4 MA121 | ecosystem: Environmental > Aquatic > Freshwater > Lake | place: USA: Lake Erie, Ohio...
CTTTTTCTCTTTTCTCTACAATCTCTGGACTAGTACCAGGGAAGTCATCATTGATACGCTTAAGATTCTTTTCTAACACAGCATCAGCTTCTTTCTTGTATGCTTCTATATCAATGTTATTTTTAAGCCAAGTTATATCTCCTCCTGCTGCAGCTTTGGCATCAACTTCACTACGAAACTTTTCATCATATTTGTAGATGAGTCTGTTTATCCATTGTCCCTTCTCATCCTTTTGATATACCTTCTTAATAGTCTGTCTAATATCACCACCTCTTTTAACAAACCTCTCTCTGATATCCATTAGTTCTTTAATCTCTTCTAATGAATCAGCGTTGGCATTACTTCTAGCTTGTCTATTTAATTTAGCAAGCACATTCAATGATCTTTGTCCTAAGTCTTCTACACCTCTAAAGTTAGCAGCCAATCCTTTTGTAACAACCTCAGGCTTAGTTAATCCTGTTGTTAAGTTTCTTTGACCTATATGTTTATCTGCAAATTTAAAAGCAATGTCTATAAGTTCCATTTTAGATTTGTAGATGTTCTTAGCTTCCTTTTCAAGATTAGTTCTTAATTCTCTTAACTCATTAAGTAACTTTTTATCTTCATCAGTCTTAGCATCAATCTCCATCTCAGGACTGTATATAAGATCACCAATCTCAGCATCCACTCTATCAAAGATTTCAGCAGTCTCTATATAGTTTCTTAACTCACCTGCAAACTCAGACAACTCTTCATTGGTAGAATCTTCAGAAGAAGCGTCTCTATCTTTGAATATAGTATCATATGTATTGATGATTTGTTCTCCCTTAGCTCTGGTTGTTAGAATTACATTAATCAATTCAGCAATGTTTCCTGTTCCTTGTGCAAGACGAATAGCTCTTTTAAGTTCTACCATACGAGCATACTTAAATTGACGCTCTTCCTCTTCAGCTTTCTGACTAGAGATACGCTCATATAGAGTGTTTAACTTTGCCAAATACTTATCAAGTTTTTCATAACCAGTAGACTCTGTCTTCTCAGATACAGGAAGTAATCTTAAGTCTGTAATCTCTTTTGCATTTACAGAACCCACAGCTATACCCTTTATAACATTCTCAGATGTACCATCTGGTTTATTCTGTATTTCCATCTTCATCATTATAGGAATAGCTCTAATCATACCAAAACTCTTAACCCCATAATAGTTACGTAAGATATCCTTGTAAGTTCCTAATTGTATATCATATGCTCCTTGTTTAAAGAACGCTACATCATCTGAACCCTCTGCAAACTGCAAGAACTTCCAGTCTAATATATGTGTTTTACCATCTGGCTCAACTGCTAAGAAGTCAATTGTACCAGCTTCTTTATCTTTAGGATTGTATATAATAACCTCAGCTCTAATGATTGTACCCTCTGGGAAACTATCAATTAACTTTACATAATAGTTTTCAAGAAGTTGATACATCTGCTTAGTCTCTAAGTTGAATGTGCTTGGAGCATCTATAGGTTTTACTCTTCTTGTACCATCTTCATTATAGTATCTATGATGTATATCCTCAAGATCTTGGTGTCCTTTAACACCAAATTTTCTCTTTAGTTCATTAAACTCTTTCTCCTGTTTAGTAAACACTTTACCAGGGAACTTCTTTTTATACCAAGCTTTCACTCTATCAGTAACTCTCTTAAGTACTCTTTCAGTTGTACCATCAGGTTTCTGAGCTTCATAGAAGTTACTTGCTTCTTCTGAGTCTAATAGAATAGGGTCTACTTTGCTTTGCTCTTCATAAACTTTGTTTACAATAGTTTTAGTTTGATCTAAACTATCTGTAATTTTCTTTTGAGCATCAGACAGTTGGAAGAATATACCTCCTTGTTTGATGTCAGCTATATCACCACTGATATCTCCTGATCCTATCTGAGAAGCTACCTCTGTGAATATATCAATGTTTGCTTTTCTATACATTCCATTAATGAAATCAAGAATAGCATTCCATAGGTTTCTTACAAAAGATTGATTAACTTCTTCTCTTAACTCAGGGAACTGATCTGTGTTCTCCATTTGGTTAACAATCAGTTCAGTTATTAATTTATCTACAGCCTCCTTCTTTATCTTACGAATATCAGGTTTGCCATTAGGAAGTGTGTAAATATCTTTATATGCCTCAAGTGTTTCATTATAGATTTTAAATCTATCTATCTTAGAAATCATTTGAGTGATTAATCTAGGGTTGGTTTGTTCTATCATAGCTGTAGCTATGTGTACCATCTCCTCTGTTAATGCTTGTCCTTCTTGTTGATTAGCTATAGCTATGACACCTCTAGTAAGGTCAGCCAATGCATTCCTACCTTTTACATCAATGTCTGTATTCTTTGCATATGTATATAGGTCTTCTATGCTAACACCCATTTTAGCAAGCACTTCTTTTATCTTAGCTACAGTTTGCTGAGAAGCAATAGAGCTAGACATGTTCTTATCTTGGAAATAGATGTTTGTTGGATCAAAGCTATACTTAATTCCTCCCTCAATAAACTGTACATTATACGCACCTAGTTCTTCAAGTTCTCTTTGTCTATTTACCAAACGCATCACTTTTCCTTCTCCTTGAGCAATAGCTTCTGTTCTCACTTGTGTATTATCATATCCACCCTTGTCAATAGCAAATGAACCTTCATTAAGTACAGACTTGATCTGATTAGGTCCAGGTGTTACTATATCTGATTGAAACTTATCACCATATACTATTAGTGGTTCACCATTCTCATCTACCACTTTAGAACCTTGCTTTCTTTCCCAATCACCAAACCAGTTTTTAAATGAACTAGTGTACACCTGTGCCCATAAACGTAAGGCTTGTTCCTTGTCTTTTACAAGATCTTGCAGTGTACTATACAGAGTAGAAGGCTGTCCATTAGGAGCTTCTACTCTTTCAATTACACCATCATCATTTCTAAATACTTGACATTCAGCCATTTGGATTGATTTTATTATTTTTTACAGCCTTTATCTTTTTTGTTCAACACGTCATCTATTTCTGAAGCTTCAACAGGAGGAGTGTTTAGACTACCCATGAATGCTGAAACAATCACCCTATCATCAACTTCATCTACCTTTATAAACCCATTATCAATCTTAGACTTGGTAGCAAAGTCATAGAACTCATTAGCTCTAAAACTGTCACCCCAAGCATTGATGGCTTTGTAGACAATGAATGTATATCCTGACCTGTTATATGTAATTAAAGGATCAACACCATCTTCTGTGTCTGTCACCTTTTTGAATAACCCTTTCTTAATGAAAGAGAAATCTGATGCTTTGACCATCTCTGCTCTTGTCTTTCCTTTAGGTATTTCTTCCCAGCTATATACAATGATATCCTTTGTGCTCTCTCTAGACATTGTTGATATCTTAATAACTTGAGGTATCTTATTAGCTTTCATTGCTAAGTTTGCTCCAGTGTTTAATATTGTCAACGCATTATTATCATATCTAGTCTTTAACTTACCATCTTTTTGCTTCTCTGTTTTAAATTGTGCTTTCTTATGAGGAACAATTTCATCATCATTCCAGTTGTTTCTTTCAAAAACATTCAATGTAGCAAAGTCAGCTAAGTTAGGTAAAGTTTCTAACTTGGACAAAATATCATTGTATTCTTCTACAAAGTCATCATAAGGAATAAGAGAAGTAAAAGATATAGCAGATGTAGATAAACCAGATTGTAATATAGAAAGCTTTACCAACTTCTTATACAAAGGAAGATCACCTGTAGACTCCATATAGTTTCTCAACTCTTCAAAGCCATATATAACTTTGTTTTGATCATACACCTTATTATCCTTCCCTGGCATATAAAGATTGTTAGGACGCTCTTCTTCTGTTCCTGCAAACTTAGGAGCTAAAGAGTTTATAATCACATTGTTATGTAAAACATGCTCAGGATCATTTTTAATATTATTAAAATAATCTGTGATTTGTTTTGCTGTACCATCCTTAGACAATAGGTCTCTCTCCATATTGATCTTAAACGTAGGATTGATTTGTACAGCCCAGTCAAAAAGATCATTAACAGCTTTCCTAGCCACCTTAACAAATTGTCTATCATTTAAGTTAACATAAGGTCTTAATACGCTTTGAAGCACAGCTCTCACTCTTCTTGTATCAGAAGTCAAAGCTGTCTGACCAATGGCATTTCTACTATCACGTAACCCTGTTCTAACTCTACCTATGAAAGATTTATTTAATAAGTTATCTACAGAAGATATAATAGTTTCTCTAGCTTGAGATAACTGCTCTTCTTTCTTAAAGATTAACATTGGATCATTGAACGCTGTTGTATCAAAGTTAGATCCTTGTACCACCTTAAACAATTGATTAGCCATCATACCATACTTCAAGAACTCATTTAATATGAATTGTTGTTCAGCTTTTCCAGCAACATCAAAAGACTTCTTGCCTATGTTCTTCTCAAGAGCAGCAAGGTTAGGAATACTATTTAACCCTTGTACTTTGCTTGGGTCCACTTTATATTTCTCAGAGTCTTTAACAGCAGTTACAGTTGAGTCATTAAATAACCAAGTGTATCCACTGTTCTCTAACTCACGTACATAATCACGAATGATTGGCTGGTTCATGAAGTAGGCAACCTCTTTAATTGGAACACCTATCTTAACTAAGAACAACCATGTAGGAGCTACATTAGGACTCGCACCTAATTCCATAATCCAAGGTCCCTTAGCAATATCCACATATCCATCAATAAACTGACCAATGATATCAGAGATGTCATATTTATTGTTAGCATCTTTAATACCAGAAAGACTAGGCATTGTTTTACCACCAACCTTCACTGTATTATATTTGCTAAAGTTAACATTAGCATCTCCTAACCACTTCTGATCAGACTTACTCAATTTATACATCATTGATTTATCAACAAACATATTAGAACGTTGGTTCTGAGCATGGTTAGTTTGAGCTACAGCAGCAAGACCAATTGCATATTTACCACGTACAAATGCTTGTCTAAGTCTAGACATGAATATTTGGTTCAACATATTGTCAGTAGAAGAATAGTCAAATGAACCAAGACCTAACTTGTCTGTAATATCAATTGACATATCTTTTAATAACTTAGCATTGTTTGGTGTAACTAATCTAGTGTAGTTAGCCTCACTTCCAATAATGTTTTCTAAAGACTGAATGTATTGATTTTCAACAGACTTCTTGTATATTAGATTGATTATCTGATCTTTAGCTTTGATACCTCTAGTAAATTCTTGTGTTAGCTCAGCTTCATTAACAAGACCATTTAAGTTTCCAACTATTGCTGTAATCAACTTACTTGCATTAGATTGCTCTTCAATCAAGTCCTCCAATAAGATTTGCTCTTCTGCTATGTATCTGTCAAGCTCTTGTAATTGTTCTTTACTTAAGAACTCTCCTTTGTCAAACATCTCTTCAAACTTCTTGATAGCATCCTTACCCATTCCAAAGTATGGAATAGCTTTAGGTTTGCCATCTTTCCCTTTGTAGATGTTCTTGAAATACATAGATAACTTATCTATGTCAAAGTCAGATCCAACCTTCTGAACCAATGCAGCTGGTACAACAACAGAGTCTCCAAACTCCTTAGGAAGGAACTTAGCTATCTTAATTACATCCACAGAGTTTTGCTTCTGTGTAGGAATACGAAACGCTACACCCTTTAATAAAGCTTGACCTTCTTTAGTATCATTCAAATATTTTAACAATGCTTCATCAGACATGTCGCTATCAAACCATCTTCCTACCATCACCTCAGCCACACGCTCTCCACCTTTTTCATAAAACTTTAATACATCTGACTCATATAAACCATTCTTTCCTACAGGTCTTACTGATTCAAATAGTGTAGAAGGAATTTGTACTTTCAATCCACCATTAATCTTTGGACGTACAATGTTCTTATCCACTATAGAATAAAGAATACTTCTTATCTGAGGGTACATAGGGCTAGCTTCAATTAGTACTTGACCTTTCTCAAAGCCTACAAGTGCAGCGACTATGTTACGATTCACTTCTCTTTTGAATAACTCAGAACGTAATGTTTGAGCAATCTTCTCAGGATCTACAATCTCAAATCCTGCTTTGGTTTGTTTAATGCCTAACTTATCTAAAAGGTTTTTATAACCTATGTCAGTCATTTCCTCTAATAAGTTTTGATTCTCTAGTAACTCTTTGAAGAATGGAGATGCATCAGACATAGCTTTTTCATCTTCTAATTTTTCCCAAGCCTCTAAACGTTTATCAAAGTTCTTCTCATCAGACATGAAATCAAAAGGCACACCTGCTTGTAAGAAGTCTAATGTTACCAACTTAGTAATCTGAGAACCTCTTGTTACAAAAGCCTCATCCTTAGAAGGCACCTCAGACTGCACACTTATAATACTAAATGGTATATTAATCTTATCTGTATCTGCAATAGGAGCATCATTAAAGTTACCCTTGCTATCATATAATTTAACCAATACATCAGCTCCCACCTTTCTACCACTGTTAAACACAGAGTAGTCAATCTTATCTTTTTGCATCTTGTTGTATAACTTGATAGCATTTGAATCTTTATTAATCTCATGTAACACTCTGTAACTCAATGGATAAAGGGCAAACTTATCTAATACAACATCATTGTAGGACTGCTTGCTCATCTTAGCTCCAGCTACAATTGGTTTCAATGGAGTGTATGCACTCTTTACTTGAGGATTACCTGCTTCTAATAAGTTTAACTCATTAGGAGAAAGCTTTTGACCCTTATCTCTTTTCTCAAAAGCAACATCATATCTGTATTGTCTTTCCTCATTAGGATTCCAATTTGAAGCACGTATTCTAAAGTTGCGATATGCTTTCATAGTAATCATACCGCTACCATCTGTTTCAGTGAATGATGAATACTCTTTAGGAAATCCTTTTACATCTGCTACACCTTTAACATCATCTAATGTGATAGTTTTGAAATAGTCATCTGTGAATTCAGTGTATCCAAGATCATTAACATCTGTATAACCATCATTATATACATTGTTCATTGCAGCATTTAAACCTGCTGAACCATATATGATAGCCTGACGTGGAGATAAGAAACTCTTAATACGCTTCAACTCATCCTTATAGAAATATGGATCTGAGTATACAAGCTTATGCAACTCTATGTTGTTAATCATATAGTTAACAGATAGATATTTGATATTCACATCAACATCATTCTCACTTAAAGATCTTTTCTTTTCAAACTCCACTCCATTAAAGTTAAAACCATTCTCATCTTCAGAAAGAATGTTATAATTAGAGTATACAGCTTTTCTTCTATCAACATCTTTCTTAACAAATGCGTCTATAGCAGTGTTTATTCTTGATTCAAAGTGTGTGTAAACATCCTTAAGAGACTTTTCTCTGCTTGGATCATATGATACAATATCTTCATGTAATGATGGTCCTAATATATTCTTGAAGAAACGTAGGTCTGTAGACTTTCTAGTCTCGTTCTCATCTTGTACAATCTTGCGATCATCTTCTCTAGAAACAGCTAGCTCTGACAAGAAGTATCCTTTAAATACTCTATGTATTGGGCTGTTGTCTTTCTTTAAACTATTTAATGTAACTGCATTACCTACATAGTTTGCCCATTCCAAAGAGGCATCTCCTGGAACAAGGTTCATGTAGTATCCTGCTAGGTTAAGATTTAACTCTTCCTTTAAACGCTCACTAGGTGTAAGACTAGCTGGGTCTTTTCTTTTTCCAAGACCCTCATCAATCATACCACCTGCATAAGCTGTGCTTAAGAAATCATTACCCTTAGATAATTTATCTCCTGATTCTTTATCAAAGATATTATCCATGAATACAGAACCAGTGTTAGCAAAGTTATCTGTAAGTAAGTATTCATATCTAGAGCCAACTAATTGTTTCTTATTACTTATCTTAGTTAAGAAGTCATGTAAGCTACTAATAGCATTACCACCTATGAAAGACTGTACTCTGTCACCTTCAAGATTAAAATAGGTACTTTCAAAGTCAGGGTTTTGAATCTTAGCAAGCATATCAGCAATCTCCTTAACTCTACCTGCAGTGTTGATTGTCTTACTAGAAATAAACTTAACTTGTTCAGCTTCTAATAGGTTCTTTTTAATACCAGCAACAGCTTTGTTAAAGTCAGATTCAAAGCCAAGTCTTCTAATCATTCTAATAGGAACATCCACTCCTAAAGATTTCATGAATAGTACACTTCTTTCCAATGTTCCTAACTGCTGATTCTCAATGTTCTTCTTAATGCTTACATACATTTTGTTAGCAGCATCATATCTATAGTACTTACCTAAGTTCTTTTGTATAGAGCTAATGATACTGTTTTCCATATCAATAGCAATTTGCTTAGATGCTGTACCTACAGACATATCAGTTGTTACTACAGTTCCATCAGGAGCTGTATACACTGTAACTACGTCAGGAGCTTGTCCTTTCATTACATTGTAGAAAGAAGTAATCAATTGAAGATCTGCATCAGTTTTTATATTAGCATAAGGATTCAACTTCTCAGAAGAAGGTTGTCCTGTAAGTCTTTGGTATATTACACCATACTCAGGTTTTTGAGACTCTACAAACTCACGTAGCTTTTCCATCATATCATCTGCTGTATCTGAGTTGTATAAAGCATTCTTAAGGTCTATATACACCTTGCTCATTGGTATTAACTTAACACCATTGATTGAAGAAAGCGTTCTTTTACCTCTTGCGTTTCTATATGGAATAGTAGCAAATAACAATTTAATAGCAGCGTTAGCTTTCTTAAACTTGTCTATTTTCTCTGACTCTTGGTAGTCTCCTCTACCTGTGTTGTTCTCATTTGTTTTTTGAGTACTATCATTCTCATCAAATTCAATAGAATAAGATAATAATTGTTCTTCAAAGATTTGAGTTATCTCATCCCAGTTTTTATCTATGATTGCAAACAACTGCTCAGCTTGTGCTACGTCAGGAGCTACATCTTCTTTTGTAGCTGTTCCTTCTTTAATCATCTTAGCAGCCATGTTTTTAACCTTATCTACAACTGTATACTTAAGGTTATCTTTAGCTTCTTTGTATATTACAGCTCTGTTCTTAGCAGGGATGTCAAATAGGCTTTGATTAGTAGCAATAAGATTTGTAAGAGTGGAATAGGTCATTTGTTGAATAGTGTCATGCACTTGTTCTCCTGTAAGACCATTAGCAATTAAACTATACTCACTAGTTGGGTCACCTATAGCATCCTCAACATCAATAACACCAGGCTTAGCTAATGCTAACTTAGATTGGTATGGAGATGCATTCTTATAATATCCTTCTCCTATTCTCTTAAATAACTCTTCTGTGTTTCTTGCAGCTTGAGGACCTAAGAAATATTCCTTAATAAAGTTTGCTAAATCAGTAAATAACTTAATGATGTAAGGTCTGCCATCAGCAGGCTTAGGTGGAACTTTCTTATCTAATACATATTCTCTAAACTCTTCTGCTAATTGTTCCTTGATTTGACCAGGAGTTGCTTCTGAGTATTTAACTTCTTGTCCTGTAACTCTGTCTACAAAGCTACCCTTTCTATTCTTGAATTCATTTACAATAGCCTTACGCTCCTTAGGGTCAGAGAACATATTCCAGATAGCATGAAACACTTCATGATATGCTGTCCCAGCCTCTGCATTGGTGTATACATAGATAGCACCATTCTTATACATACCCCAAGCTTTTCTTCCTCCTGTAGCTTTGATGACATTCTTCACTCTGTATACAGGAACATTAGGTAGGTTAGTTCTTAACCATTGTTCTAACTTCTTCCAGTTTTCAGACTTGAATGTCTTTATTTCATTATCTAATATCTCACGTAAGTCTCCATCTTCATCTTCTAACAATGCTGCTTTGATAGCACTACTTCTTACACTAGGACCCTTAGTTGTAATTTGTGCTGGTGTTTTTTCTTCAATCTCTATTACCACATCACCTGCATCTGCTTCATCAGGTATTGCAAAAGCTTCTTCATCTTCTTCTACAGCAGTTGCCTTCTGTACAGGTACATTTAAGAAGTTAGCAATAGGAGCTTTTAAAGCTCTTCCCATATCTTCCTTCTTAGTATTTGCAGCAATTAAAGCTTGCTCAGCTTTAGCTAAATCTTCTCCCTTTAATATCTTAATACCATTATCAATATCTCCTTTAGCCAATAAGTTACGATTAGCTGTGAATGCTATTCTAGTTCCCTTTGGAGTAATAAATATGTTCTTAGTTTTGCCATCTAATACAAAATTTGAATTAGGAGCTTTCTCTACAGGAGCCTCTTCTCCTATAACAAATGTTTCTTCTTCTGCAGAAATAGGTGTTGCAGCTGTAGGCTTGATACCACCAGGAACGACAGTCTTAGGTACAGTTCTAACAACCTCTGTAATAGTAAAGTTGTCAGCAGCATCACTAAGTGTAAAGTATACACCCTCTCTATTAGTATCTTCAGGAGATTCTAAAGCAGTAATATCAGTAAACAAAGGAATCTCATCAGCTGTTCTTCCCTCATCTGATAATAAATAGCTTTGATAGTTTCTCCACTCTTTTGTTTGTGGAACACCATTCTCACCAATACCTATAATTTCTTCATATGGTAAATTATATTCATCTGTGTTTTGTACCTTTCTAGCATTAACATTATTGTACATGTTTTGTAGAAGAGTGACAATTGCTTCTTTCTGAGTTTCCATTGCTTGTGGTGTGAAAGAAAGACTCTCTCCTTTACCAGAAAAGAATAATCTTAATTCACCATTCACTTTCTCAAACCATATACTATTATAACCAGGATCTTTACCTTCCTTAGGTGTACCCCAGAATGTAACACTTCTTAACCAATCAATCAAATATTCACTTCTAGCTTCTACACCACCATCATCAAATACATTATTAGATAGTTGATTAAGAACATCATAGATAGTAGTAGCTTCTTTGCTATTGAACTTTCTGTTCTTTAATTTAACATAAGCATTATCTAATACTAAGAATATTCTACCAAGCACATCTGTAAATTCTGTACTTCCTTTACTGATGTCTTTTGCAACAGTAGGCACTTCAATTAACTGCTTGTTAACCAAATCCTTATCTTCAATTAATCCAGCAGCCTTTACAGACACAGCAGCACTTGGATCAGTAACCTTCTTACCATCAGGTAATGTAATACTCACTCTAGTAGGTCTTCCAAAAGAAGGAGTGATTGATTGTAATCTAACAGCAGGATCTTTTAATGTTTCATTTCTGAAAGCAACATATTGATCTCTTAACTCTTTTCTAGTTTGTTCAGGTGTATTGCTTCTGAACATTGTTTCATTACCAAAGTCAGGGCCCCATTGTAAACTCTCATCAGGCATTACTTGGAACACAGCATTCTCTAACTTGTCTTGACCTTCTGCAAGAGGTTGCCCATCTTGACCTACTAATACAAAGTTACCATTACCTTGATCCTCAACCATTACTAATGCAATGGTGTTAGTTGGATCTATGTCTGTATTGTTGTTCTGTAAATATGAAGTGAGTCCTGGTATAATGTTGTCTTCATTTGCTGAAGTGACAAGTACACCAAATATATTATCTTTATTAGGGAATGAGTTGAACTTGTTACCAAAGTAATTTGCACGCTCATAGCCTAGGATGTTCTTACTAGCAATAGTAGATGTAACTAATATTTTTGCACCTTTCTTAGAAGTAGGTTCATACTTAACACTATATGGAGCATTGTTTAATTGTTCTTTACTCAACGTACCAATAACTGCATTGATAAGTTTGCCATCACTCTTTAACTTTTTCTCTTGTGCTTGTTGTTTTTTATAAGCTTCTGCTGCTGCTTCGAACCTGTTAAGAATCAACTCTTTAGCTTGCAGTTCTTGCTCAATTTCTTTAATTTGAGTTTGTAATGTTTCTAACTCCCCTCTAAGCTCACCAAGTGTACGCTCATTAGGAATAACATCTATCTCATCAATATTTGCTAAATCCCTTTCAAACTCAATTAAGTCTGACATTAATTCAGGGTTGTCTTTTCTAACTTCTGGATTAGCGTTCAAATATTCTTGTAAAGCTAATGGAGTGTAAGGTAAGTTTGGATACTTAGCTTCAAACTTCTTAATCAAATCTAAAGCAAAGTCAACAGCACTCTTCAATGCACCATCTACAAGATCTATTAACTTAGAGATAGAATTAATGTTTAATCCTGTCTCTATAAGCATGTCTTCAAGAGTAGCCTTTTGTTCTTTTAAATCTTGTATTAATTCTGCTCCACCTGGAACTTCATCAATGTTCTGAGCCATGTCAGCAATGTATGCTTGATTGAACTCAAGTTGTTCTTGTTCTGCTTCTAACTCTTGAATCTCAAGACGCAATTGCTCTTGCATTCTAGAAAGTCTATTTGCAGCTTTGATAGCAGCATTAGTAGTCTTTTTAAATGCATTGGTCTTAGTTAGTTCACCAGCTTTAATCTTGTTCTCTAATACAGTGATGTCATTAACTATTTTCTCAAACTGAGCATACTTATCTTTTATTAACTTTGTTGTACTAGTTAACTTATTAGATACTTCATCAAATAATTCATTCAATATCTTAAGTCTACCAGTTCTTTTTGCTTCTGTTCTATCATCTACTTGTTCTGAGAATTCTTTCAATGCTTCTTGTTGAACAGCAGTTAGTTGTCCAACAGCCATAATCATAGGAGCATCATATCCTGGCTTAGCTACAAATTGATCACCTGTAACCTCAATAGTTCTAACTCTACCTTTAGAATCTTTATAAACAAACTCTAATACTTTTCCTTTATCAGAGTATTCAAGTCTTCCTTTAATTTTATTTCCTTTACCAAAGTTAAATTGAAAAACTGTATTAGCATTTTCCATGAAGAACTTAGCCTTCTTATTATTCAAGGTGTCAGACACCTTTCCTAGTTTATAGCTAGCTAATTCTTCTTTAGATACATCTCTAATTATACCATTAGAATCCTTTATCTTAATAGTCCCATCTCCATTGTCTCCAAGAATAGTTAATCTTGGAAAGCCATATACCTTTTCACCATCTTTAGTATATCCCACTCTTCTACCTAAGAAGTATTCTGTACCCACTTCTACGTTCTCCTCACCATCTTTAGTCTTAACTGTAACAGTTTCTTTTGGAGCTGTCTCATCTGTAGTAGTTTCATCCATACTCTGTTCAGTGCTATACTTACTAGGATTGTTCTTTATATCATTATATTCAAACAAGAAGTTGTCTCTACGCAAAGCAAGCTCTGCAACATCTTCTAATGTCTGCATTAATTCATCTTCATTAATAGACTTTGATGCTTTAACTTTTTCAACAGCTGCTATGTAAGAATCACTATTTCCATTAGTTAAATCATTAACAACAGTAGTGGTATCAATACCTACAGCATCTAATACTGCCATTAGTTGAGGAAGTCTCTCATCATAGTCTGCCACCTTGGTTGCAGCATATATCATTTGATCCATCACCTTTGGTGAATAGACAGGCTTACCCTCAGCATTCACTAATCCACCATAACGTACATCTAATGATTGATATAATGATTTGATGTTCTCAGCAGTAACTTCTAAGTTAGCTAATCTGTTTAAATACATTTCTTTAGTGTCTGTATCTAATGCTTTACCTTCTGATTGTAACTGAGCAAATCCTTCATCAGTCATAGCTTGAGCTTTATACTCAGCAATGTCGCTTTGAACAAGATCAAATCTACCATACTTAATACGAGGAGTTAGATAGTTAATTATGTAATCACGTTCTAAGTCTTTACTTTCTAAAACATCTCCTCTTCTTATTGCTGTTTCTCTTTCCTCTTGTATAGTTGTACCTCTATTAACAGATCCTTTAACTTCTTTAGAGAAGTCAGATAAAACAGCATTATTAAATGCTGTAATAGCAGCTTGTGTATTCTTTGACTTTTCTTTTCCTTCAGAATATTTGCCAGGACCTAACATCAATGCTCCAGACAATCCACCAATAAGTATGTTCTCCATACCTTCATTAGTAGTTAGTGTTTCACCAATTCCTGCAGCAGCACTATCTAACCAATTAGTTGGTTGATTGTTGTATTTCTTATTGTAATAGTTTTCTGTAGATTTGCCAATTGCGTATTGTGCACCTTCCTCAAATGCTTCTGAAGCAGAGAAGGTATATGGCCTCACCTTATCTAATGTAGACAAGATTTTTCCAAATCTATTAGGAGCTGCTATATATTTACCAGCAGCATCTGTTGTAACTTCACCAATCTCTTTTGTAAGAGAATTAATAATGCCTTTCTCTCCTTTGTATGTAGCTCCTAGTATTTTAGGAAACTGAATATAGTTAGTGGCAGTTAATAAACCAATATTTGCAAAGTAAGAAGAATTACCCACTTCTTCAGCAAGTTGATTAATCTTTAACAAATCTTCTCCTGTAGGAGCTTGACCACCATTTGCTTCTTTATATTCTTCAATCTTCTTATTTCTAAAATCATTAAGAGTATGATATGCTTCAAAGCCAGCCTCACCCACTGTACCTAAACCTGCAACAGTGATTCTGCCTCCTTGACCTAATGAACTATAAGATGATAAAAACTTATCAGAAAGTCCTTTAAGTTTACCATAAGTAGAAGCTGCTTTATCTGCAGCAAGTAATGCTTCTTCTGAAGCAGCTAGAGCTTGAGCACCTTTACCTGCTGAGAACAATCTAGCTGTAAGAGGTATTGATTTCAAAGCAGCAGCATACGCTCCTCCTGATAATGCAGCACCTGCAGCAAAACCTAAGTTCTTAATAACTCCATCAAAAACAAAGTTAGCACTAAATAACTTGCTTGGAGAATACCAATTTTCTTCTCTTTCTCCTGATTTATAATAGTTAGGCATAATGTTCTCAGAAGCTTTTACAACTTCCTCGTCTAAAAACCTATTCATCTCATTGTCATAAATATCTGCAAATCTTCCAGAACCTGCAAACTGAACCAACCCATTAACTAAACCTACAGTAGATTGTAAGAATGTAGTTCCTGTAAGAACCAATCCTTTACCTACACCATTAACCATTTTACTAGCCCAGTTTTGACCTTGAGCATAAGCATCCTCATTATTGTAAGCACCAGGCATGAAGCTCTTATATCTATCACTACTTACCTCTGCTAATGTTCTATCAATACTACCTGCCATCTTTTTGCCATCTCTTCTGCCTGCTGTCAATACAGCATTCTCAAGAGCACTCAATGCGGTAGGAGTTGGTTCTCCATCCATCATTGGTAACCCTGAACGTTCACTTTGTAATCCTTGAAAAGGAATACTTGCAGGTCTTTCAGGAAGCTCAGTAGGTGTATAATCAGTTAATGATGATTCTAATAATGCCCTGTCTATTAAAGGAGTATCTGCCATTATAAAGGTTTTTGGGAAGCTTTTTGTATTTTTTGTAAGTCATCAGCAGTTGCTGGTCTTCCATTTATTAATCTAAATATCTCACTATCTGTCATGTTCTGTAAAGCCATATTAAGTCCTTCCTTAGTCATACTTCCTACACTTGGGTAGAACATCTCATTACTCCAAGTTCTTTTTGCAGAAGTAGGATCATATGCTGTAATACCTAGTGTATAGTTTCCTCCACCAAGATTTATAATATTTGCTTTTACACCATACGTTTTTACATTTCCAAAATCAAGGTTACTTAAGAACGCATTACCAGGAGTTGTCTTAGCACTACCATCCATAGCAGTGGTCATCCCTCCTGTTTTATTTATTTGATCTAAGTATGGTCTTAATTGCTGTGAAGCAACATCATCAAATTGAGTACCAAAGGTTCCTATTTTTTGTTCAGGATTTAATCTAAAACTAACTGCTTTTCCTCCTGAACCAACTGCTGTAACTTTATAATAAGATGGTTGGAACTCAGTACCTTCAACAACATCTATTGAAAAATTTGGATTTTCTGATCCTGCAATTTCTCTAGCAGTTTCACTATCCCAATCAGGGGAATCTGCAAGTTTGCCACCAGTTTTATCAGCAGCAGCTGCAGCAGAAATTAAAAAGCTTTTTAAACTTCCTTTTTGAGCAGGAGTGATTGAAGGAATATTATATCCAACTGCTTGAGTTACAGACACTCTATTTTTAAATTCATCCTCCATAGTCTTATCAATGTTTTCTAGAGTGGCTTGATAAGGTCTATTTACAATCTTTTGATAATTGTTAACATTGTCTAACAATACTTTTTCTCCACCTACTGCTGGAACTTTTCCTGCTTTTAGTTGAAGTAAATGGAATTGCTTTGGAGAAAGTTCTTTACTAGCTTTTTCGAAGTCATATGTTGTATATGGCTTTCCTCCAGGACCTGAAGGAGGTGTCACTTTTAAATATCTACTATATGCAGAATTGAAATCAACGAAGTCTTTAGCTGTATATTGATATGCCTCATTACCTTTTCTATAGTTGATAACAGGAGCGTTCTTAGGAATAAGATCATCTATCTTACCATATTGAGCTTCTGCTTTTGCTCTTAGACCTACTAACATGTTTTGATTAGCCTCAACTCTTCTTCTTTCTTCTTGTGTACTATTAAAATAGTTAGCCATAACAGGACTAACACCTGAAGGCCTTGCTTCATACGCAGCTCTTTGTTGCTCTAACCATTCTTGGGTCTTTCCTTGAGACTTTAAAAAAGCATTATCTTTAGCATTAAGTGTATCTAATTCTTTATTTGTTTGCATTGTAAGTTCACGAACACTTACTTTAGGAAGAGCATCTTGATCTACAGGAGCTGCAAATCCACCATATCCTTCTGCTGCTTTCTTTGCTATTGCATTAGCTTCTTTAGCAGTTCTAATTTCTTCTAATTTTAAACCATAATTCTCTCTATGAATTTGATAAGTTTGATTTAGTGTTGCTCTTTGCATTTGCATTTGAGCTTCAGGACTAGTTTCTTTTGTAATCTCTACCTCTGTATGAGAGAAAGGTTTAGCAAAGTTATTAATAGAGTTAAGAGTAAATAAGTTTACCTTAGCTTTTTCTAAGTCTCCTTTATCAACAAGATCTAATATACCATCTCTTTCTTTATTAAGCCTGTTAATTGTAGAATTAAGACCATCTATTTTACTTTGAATTATCTGCGTTTGAACATTTGAATTTGTAGAACTTAAAGAACCTTCAAGAAGTTGTTTTTGTTTTTCAAAATATTCAGACTTATCTAAGTATTCACCATTAACATTCTCTTTAAATAGATTAGGATCAGTAACATTACTGTATGTATATGCACCATCTATCTCCATCTGTCTCCAGTCAGCAGGTGTTAATCCTACAGATAGGGCTTGTTTGATTTGGTCAGGAGATACACCTGCAAGCTTTGTTCTTGTAATAGCATCTGCTAAGACAACTTGAGGTTTACCATCTTTGCCTTTAACTGTTGTAAAAGCATCTTCTGTAATAGTTGAATCTCCAGTGAGATTTTTTATAACCTCTAATGAGTTCTTTCTCCAGTTTGTATAAGGATCATATCCTCCACTAAATGTTTCTTTTACATCACCATTGAACCACTTGTTAGTTTTTTGTTGAAATAACCAATCATTTGATGGAGATGTCTTTCCAGACTTTAGATATTCTTCTCTTTCCTTAACAGCTTTTTTATATTGTTGCGTAGATGAAACAGCATTTATAATGTCTTGATCCTTAGTGATTTGACCTGTCATACCAGCAACAGAGTTAACTAGCTGTTGATTAGAGAAGTCTCCTGCTGCCACAGTCTTTAATCTACTACCTAACTCATTGAGTTTAGATTGTAATATCTGTCTGTCCTGAGGTCTGTATAGTTCCACACCACCAACTCTGTCAATGTAGTTCTGAATTTTTTGCACACCTTGATCGTACTGGGCTTGCTTTTGCATGCCCACTTGCACCATAGCCTCCACAGGAAGCTCTTGGATATAAGGGTTGAATTGTAACGATTTGTCAGTAAACGATGCCATAGTACAAAATTAATTTAAAATATTAGAATTACCAAGAGCTATAACAAATTTTAGTAATTCACTATAACTTAATTAGTTAGAGATTTTTTAGAGCTTTTACAATAGAGCTATTTCTAGCATTTTTCTTTGAGACTTTTACACCATTCTTTCCAAAAGCGTCATCAAGTTCACCCATAGATGCTTTGCCAGATGTAGGTGCCTTTCTAGTTCCAATGATATTTCCTTGTGAATCATATGTATATTCAAGACCAGAAGCTAATCCTTTACCTGAATTTGTAGCAAATGAACTTGTATTGAACTGAGCAGGAGCATTAACATTAATAGCTCTGCCACTTGGGGTGAATCTAAATCCATACATATTCTCCATAACAGCTAGCTTTCTATTAGCAGCCCTTTGTTGTGCTGTCTTAGCAGCTATAGAACTTAGGGCATTGAATGTTTGTTCTCTAGTGTTAGATCTAGCTTGAGCTTGTCTAACGTATTGTTGATCAAGGATTTGTAAATTTCTAAGCTGAGCATCATTTAACAAAGCTCTATTCTTATCATAGGTCTGCATCTTATTTGCAGCATTGATTCTTGTTTGTTCTCCTAACACCTTGTTCTTAGCTTCTAAGCTTTGAGCCATAATCATTGCTTGGGCAGCTGGATTTGAACCTGCTGCTCTGATTGCTGCTCTAGATTGAGCATCAATAGCATTAAGCTGATCATTCAAAGAGATATCCATAGGAGTATCTAGCATTGGCTGGAATGTCTGAGCCTGTACAGGTTCTAACTGGTTGGTAGCCATAGCATAGTATTCAGGATATAACTGATCTGGAGGCAAAGCTTCATTAGCATTACTAGGTCTTAAGTATGGTTCTAGATTAGATAAAAGAGTAGGACCATATTTATCAATGCCTTTATCTAAAAATTGTAATGCTTTACCAGCAAATGTTTTTTCTTTTGGAGGAGCTACAAACGCTTTGCCTGGACCTGTATAGTTACCAAATACATCTACATTTGTAATGTTTGATGTGGCCATACTTTCTGGCATATTAAAAGTTTGCTTTGTTGAAGGTGTAGTAGTAATAACTTCTTCTTCTTCTAAATAATTATCTTTAGGAACTAAATATTCATAGTCACCACCACGTTGTGCCTTCTTTAATTTTATACCATCTTTAGCCATCATACGAGGATCTTTTTCTTTTACTAATTTACCTTTAGCTAACTCATCACTCTTTACACCTAGTTCACTAGCTGTATCAAGAATAGCATTTTGTACAATGCCAGCTTCTTGAATCTTTTTAGCATTCATCTTTTGGTAATCCTCAGCTCCTTTTTTCATAAGATTAGCTGTTATTAACTCTAAATGACCAGCTGCACTATTGTTATTAGCATTGTTAATTATGTCAGTAGCCTTATCAATTCTTTTTAATTGTTTTGCATCATTCTTAGCTATGTCAGCTACATAATGTTTCATTTTCTTTCCCTTTGCTTCAGGATCTTTCATAAGATTTGCTATGTCTTCATTAATATCTATTGCACCAAAAACAACCATGTTGTTTTCTTCACCACCATTTTGTAATTTAACAGCTGGTTCACCACCTTCAACCTCTACACCATTCTCACCAAAGTTAATAGGGATACCACCATTGTCATGAGATCTTCCCTTAAACATAACTGTCTCACCACCATCTGGTAGGAAAGGATTATATGATATGGTTTCTGCCTTACCACCTTCAATTACTTCTAAGTCACCACCCATAGCAAATTTTCCACCATGCTCCATAGTCAAAGGTTTTAACTCAGGTCTGCCAGTAAACATTGCTGCTGCACTAGGAGGTGTATAATACTCATCTTTTAAATGACCACCTGCTCTTAACATGTCTGCATCATGAGGAGGTTTTAATAAGTCTTTAACATTATACTCACCAAACTTAGTAATTGTTTGTGGTTGCCATGTATGACTAACCCACTTATATTCATCTCCTACATCCACCTTGCCACCTTGTTCCATATATGCACCAAACTGATTGCTTTGACCAAATGTTAACTGTGCATTATTCATAGCAGCTTTACTTTGTTCTGCTTGTAGTTGTCTAGCATCTTTAGCACCACCTAATAGGTTACCACCAATCTTACCTAAGAATTTACCAACAGCAGCTCCTGCAGGACCAAAGGCAGAACCAATAGATTGTCCTACAGCACTACCAATCTGTGCTTGACCAGAATCTTGAAAGTAATCTCCAAGCTCTGCTTTGTGCATACCACCACCATGTTTAAATTGCTTTAATGTTTCTTCTAATGGTTCAAATCCAAGATCAGTGTACATATCACCAGGATTGTACATGTTCTGAATCTCTGTAGGATTGCCACCTATTCTTGTACCATTCTCAGCTAAGAAGTTTGTACCTGATCCATAAGGATTGCCCATTTGTCCAGGTTGTATTAAAGCATCTTCAGGTCTAACATATTTACGTGCAGGAGCTTCTGCAGTTTGTTGAGCTTGTAAAGCTAGTCCTGATAACTGAGTATTTTGTTCAGCTACCTTCTTAGCTTTCTTTTGTGCACCTATTGCTTCGATACCTCCAGCAATCTTATCTAAATTTTGAAGAGCTGTCATACCTGCAGCAGCAGCACCTGCCTTAAAACTTTCTGGTTTAGTAAATTCAAACTTAGGTTGTTGAATACCAAACTGAGCAATAGGAGGATTGCCAAAGTCTGTAAGTTGATGTAACTGGTCATTAACCATTTTACTACCCATAGCAGCTTTCTTAAATGCTTTACCATGAGCTTTCATAAATGCTTCCTCTGATGGATACTTCTTGTAGAATTCCTTTTCAGATTTAACTTTAGCTATCTTTAATATTTGGTCTTTCATATTATACTCTATTGTATGATTTATTTATATTTGTTTAACCAGCCACCACTTTGTTTCATTGGGAACTCTGTAACCTTCTCACCATCAAACTTATAATCTTGATCAGGATACATCATCTGTGTATCACCTGTATCAGATACACCAAGAACAGGATAGTTAACTCCCTGCATAGTGATGTCATTAGAATTAATCTGTGTTATCTCACCTGGGTAAGCTAATTGTCCTCTGTCATCCTTTATAACAGAGCCATTCTTAGATATAGACTTAGGTTTGAAGTCTAATCCTTCTTGGTAGAATTTCATTTCTTGACCATTCTGTGCACTTGCTTTTGTCTTCTTAGCATACTTACCATTAGCAGGAGCTGAGCCAGCTGTGCGTGCGTATGTGAATCCTACAGCACCTGGCATAGATCCACCCATTTGCATTGTGCCTCCCCATGCTCCATTATAATTAAATCCTCTGTTTGTTGTTCCTTCACCCACCCAACCTGGGCCAGCAGTAGAATATCCTGCATTGGCATTCTCTTTCTTACCATAGTTATCCTTAGTCTTTTGTTTTAAGACTAAGCCACCTTGTTCATATTTGTCTAACCACTTTGCCATTACTTATAAGAGATTTGAGATGGTGCAATAATAAATTGACTCACTATATGTGCTTGAGAGCTATTGTCAAGGATGTGTCTTACCTTCAGATCTTTAGCTCTTAGTGGTTCTTTCTTGAATGATCTTTTTCCATAATCCATATTCACTTGATTTACAAGCTTGTCTATTGATAAAGTTTCACAACTTACTGTAAACAAAGGTAATGCTTTATTCTTAACTAACCCCCAGAATGTATTGTATTGATAGAAGTTATCTGACTTAGTATAAGTGATAGTCTTGCTAAACTCATTGTATATAGGGTAGGTTAGATATTGACTTAGGTTATTGATTGGCTTTGGTACAAGTTCTAATATACCTGTGGACTGTTGTCCATTGTATAGAACAGCTTTATTAAACCATTGATTATCAACCTGTATTTGAGCATTGTCATTAAACACACCATCTGGAATAGGTAGGTAATTAAACACCTTACTATAATCTTTTACATTCTGAAGTATCTCATCATATGTTTGGTAAGCAAATGGATATTCAATTATGTATGGTTCTATATTGCCATAGTATTTATTATAATGAACAATATTAGTTAAGTGTCTCCACACAGATCCTGTGTTACATACAGTGTATTGTAATGCAGCAAGTTGTTCTTTAGTAGCTGTACCAATTGTAACATTGATACTAGTAGAACACTTGCCTTGAGATGTTATAACAATAGTAGTAACAGCATCAGCAACACTAACAGTGTAACCATCAATAAGGTTTTGCTTAGTAATGTCAGTGCCCAAGACTGTCCCTAAGTTATCTGAGATATCAAAGGGTCCTGTTCTGCCACCTGAGCATGTCAATCTTATTATTACTGTTTTAGCCATCTATTGTTATTTAAGGTTGTTCTACAACTGTTCCTTCCAATACACAAGGGTATCCTGTTACCACAGCTGTACCAGTTAAGTTACAATATATAATTCTTGTAGTTGTTGTAGTTGTGGTTGGAGAAGGTATTTCTGTGACTGCTATTGCTGTGACATCACAACCTTCATTTAAACCAGAATAGAAGAAGTTGTTTTCTCCTATATAGAAGTTAGGTAGGTATGTATGGAAACTTACCCAGCTCTTTGTATTTAAGTTAAATGACGCAGTCCATGATTTGTTACAGAAGTATTCAAGGTCTGTCACCTCAACATATTTCTTAACTTCAATATCACCAGCTATAGGTTGGTTAACATAAAACTCTTTAGCCACATCATCATAAAACACATCCTTAGTTGGCTGAGGAATATAGTCTAACTTAGTGATAATGATTCTTTCAAACTTACTATCATATACACCATGTAATCCAATGTTTTTGAAATGGTTGTCTGTATCTACTTTTGGGAAGTATCTCAAGATTTCAAATGCCAAATGGTCTGTAAAGAACCTATTAAGACCAGAACCAAACCCTGAAATTTCTTGTGCCTGTGTTCCTTGGATTAAGAATACCTGTCCTCTCTTAGCATCAATAGTTACTTGTCCTTGAGGTATTTTAAGTAACATCTTATTTTGACAACCAACAAATCCAAGATCTGTCTCAGCAAAATCAATAGGAGGGGCACTACCAGCACCACCAAATAAATTAGGGTTTCCTAAATATGCAGCCTGAGGATTGCTTGTATCAATTGTTAACAAGTTACCATATAACAAAGTCTTGTTCTCAAACCTAGCTAATGTAGCTCTGTTCTGAATACCATCTAAAGATATAAGATTACCATAGTTCTGAGGGAAATCAAAGAAGCTCACTGGACGATATATCAACCAGCTATTTATTCTATTATCAGAATAGCTTTCCTGTCTGTCAGAATATATTGCTCTGAATGGGAACGTAGTATAACATAACTGCTGTTTCCAATCTATTGGTAAATGAGAGAAGAAGTTTTCTGTATTCTGTTTAGAGAAGGTTGTATTATAGTAATAAGTATTATCAAATGCAATAGGAACTCTACTTTCTTGGAACCAGCTATCAGGAATACCTGAGCTTACATGTGGGTAGAAGTCACCTTCTAAATTGTTGAATGCCTGACGTAAATCTATGTTAATAGAACTTTCTACATAGTAGTAAGGAACACCATAAGCAAACAAATACATCTTACCATCGTAAACATAATTGAAAGAACCAGATGTTACTGTTCCAGGAGGAATTGTAGTAGAACTTGATGTTGATGTTGTAGTTGTTGATGTATTATCTACAATATTATCATTAGGACAGTCAAGATTATGAGCTTTGATAGAGATGATGTTCTTCATCAATGTTTCTCCTACATAGTAATCAGACAATATAGATCTTGCTGAATACCAGTATTGTGGATAGGCCACATTACCAATCTCATCATAGTATATATCAGAATCATCAGGAGCACCCACTCTATTATCTATAAAGAAAGGAAGCTTTGTTTTAAATCCAAATCTACCAATGTATGTATCACCACCAAATACTGTCTCAGGATCATTATCAGATATTGCACTAAATATTCTTTGGAATCCTGTATCAATAGTTTGATATGAATATATCTGCCCCCATTGAGCATTATTAATAGTCTTTATAGAACCATAATAAGATACCACTTTTATAGGTTGTTGAAATTCAGGAGACGCACAGTTTTCTGATTCTCCAAGAGTAAATCTTGAATTGTCACTAATCTGACTTACACCTGCTACAACAAGAGAAGGAGTTTGGTTAGGATATGGTAGAGGAGCCACTGTAAAAGGTACACCATCTCTACTATCAATAGTTTTAATATAAACTGAAGATTCTCTATTCCAGTTATTAAGATCATAATTATCACCTACGTTCTGTACACCTGGGAATACATATTGAGATATATCAAGTTGTCTTTGTTTAACTCCTTGGTCATTAGGAACATCTGCACTATAGTCATAGCTAGATATAGAGTTAAATGAATATGCAAAGTTCTTTCTACTAACACCATTGATATATATTTGTAGATAGGATTGGTAAGCTGTAAACATTGCTGTGGCATTAAAGCCTCCTAGTACAGCTATTCTTCTACTAGAATCTAAAGCATCAATTTGTATTTGCTTAGTAAGAAGCTTATACATTGAGTGTTTTTGCACCTCAACAAAATGAGCTCTTCCTCCACCAAATAATACACTTTCTAACTTAAGAACATTACCTAATGTAGGTTGTCCAAAAGAAGTTTCTGGAGAATTAAACACTTGTCTGTAAGCAGAATCAATGTTATTAAATCCATCTAATTGTTCAGGATAACAGTTATTGTTTTGACCACTGTTACTAGCCACCATAGTGAAGTTAGTACTTCCACTAGTACGTACAGGAACAGTTGTTGAATTTACAGATTGTGGACTTCCTGAAACAATAGTAATGTTCTGTAAAGCGTTTGTAATTGTATCTGTATAATTAAATGTAGTGCTACCAGAAATTACATTGATTGTATATGATGTAGCTGTGACATTAACAAATGTAGCAGCTCCTGGACTATTTACAACAGGAAGTGTAATAGAACAAATACTAGTAACACTACTATCAAAGGTTAATGTATCTGGTTCTCCTGTATTACAGTTTGTATATTGTAATTTACCAGGAGTTATTGTTGTTATTGTGAATGTATCACATTGTGAATTGTATGAATTGTTTTGTTCAAGTAAAAATGGATCTTTACTTAAATCATTGTATGGATAGTTAGGATAGTAAAAATATGTAGAATTAGGATCATCAGAATTTTCTCTAGTATATTTACCTACGTTTCTTAATATACCCTTAGCAATAATAGATTTGTTTGTACTTCTATTACCTCTTACTATTTTAAATCCAACAATAGATGCTTTCTCTGCACTTGTTAAACTAGAACTTTGAATAATAAACTCTATTTGTTGTACATCTATCTTTACACCTATTGGATAGATAGCATTAGCAGTTTGCATCACAGGGTCTATCTGACCTCCAGAATATACAATGGTTGGGCTCTCAAAGTAAGGACTTACAAGAACATCAGGAAACTTATGATGCCTAATTGGTGTTCCAGCAAGTTCCCCCCATATGTCTGTATTACAAGGATATAAGTCTGTAGACTCCCAATATGCAAAGTCTCCAGATTGATAAGGATATGCATCTCCTATCTTCCTAACATCAGTTGTAGGAACAGGATATGTAGTAGATACACTAGCAGTGTTATATATTTTCCAATAAGGTTGAGGAAGTCCATCTCCAATATAATCAGCACCTAAAACTGGAGTAGTTGGACTTATGTTTGGCTGAGATAACTCATTAAAATTCTTAGCTCTACCAGGAATATGGAAGCCATCTGTTTGTTTACCATTTGCTAATAAGAATACTATTTCAAATGCATATATCTCATCTCTCAAATATCCTCTAAGATTAGCAGTGTAGAATCCATCAGCATATGTATTGTTAGCTGGTAGTTTATACGTCTCCCATTGAAGTTGTATTTGGTTAGCTATGCTTTGATAGTTGATTCTATCAATAGAGGTTAGATTGTCCCAAACTATAACATCTTGTACATTTGTTACGTCTTGAGCAATCTCATAATAAGGGAACTTTTCAAGAACATCACCAAGACTCAAAGGAATCTGAGTCATGTTCTGTCCTGTATAAGTAATGAGTGTTTCTCTTTCTTGAATGTTATATGTTCCCACTAACTCTACAGTGGTACCATTATTGATGGTCTTTATAACAGCCAAGTTAAAGTATTGGAAGTATCCTGTAATATCTAAATTAGTAATATTTAATACAATAGATTCACCTACAGAATATTGAAAATCAGGAGTTGTTACTTCTGTATTAGCAATAGAGGTAGGGTTGGTTACAGAATAGTAGGATGTGTAAGCATCTCCTGAAGCATTGCCATATTGAATAGCAAACTGATAAGTACCTGCTTTTAAATCTCCTCCTACAACAATATCAGAAACCTCTATGTTAGGAATTTGAAAGTTAGGTTGTACGTTTAACTTATTACAATCTAATACTGCTTGGATAGTTGGAGTACAAATAGTATTGTTTGGCTCAGTCTCATCATCTGAATAGATGGTAATATAAGGAACCTGTTCAATGTTGATGAATCTTCTTGGATTCAATCCATCAGTCCAATAAACTTCTGTAGTACAATTAGTTATCTTGTGTACAGCTTTGTGTATTGGATAGTTTATATCAAAGTTTAAGCATGGAGAATTAGCACAAACTGTTAGTTCTGTATCAGGAATAGGAGTGCAGAGTGTATGATATATGCAATCATTATTATCCATATATCCTATCTCACTTCCTCTTGTTTCAGGATTAGCTAAGAAAAATATGTGTTTGTTTTTCTCTTGAATGAAATATGTTCA
>Ga0315905_10001299_pt1 | contig 26779 bp, 22 predicted proteins | sample LakEriMetagenome_5_FD_203522 | JGI IMG/M metagenome (GOLD analysis project Ga0315905, IMG submission 203522) | Freshwater fungal communities from buoy surface, Lake Erie, Ohio, United States - Buoy 4 MA121 | ecosystem: Environmental > Aquatic > Freshwater > Lake | place: USA: Lake Erie, Ohio...
ATCGATAAACGGGAAAATTTCTTCCTCCCAAGCAACACCCTCTCCAAGATCACAGTTGATTTGAGGAAGGAAAAGAGGTTTCTCTAGTGGATTGGAGTCAGCCATCGGTCTAGGAGGTCAGCACATTTAAATTAAGATCTCGACCACTATTCCTTTGTCTGGATTTGCCACTACACGAATTGGACCCTGGTTATCCTTTGTTTGAAAGACAACTACATAATTTCCATCGGTCCAAGCGGCTACTTCAGCTTTTTGCCAATCACCCAGTACCGATGCTTTTTGAGCAGGACTTAGTGCGGTATAGGCAATATTTCGGTAGACATCCAAAGGATCTTCTGGGGATTCTACGGTGCAGGAGAATATTAGAATACTCAGAACTGCAAAATGAAGAAGTTTGAATTTCATGGAGGGGAAGGTTTACTTCTCAAATTTGAAAAAAATTCCTTTCTTGACAAGTAGAAAAGCAAATTAGCCAGTAAGATGTCCTTAAGCTCAAAACTTCCGCAGGTCGGTACGACCATTTTCACAACTATGTCAAGAATGGCACAGGAGGAAAATGCGATTAATCTGGCGCAAGGATTTCCAGGCTTTGGTTCGGACCCCAACTTACTGGAGTTGGTGGCCAAGTATACCCGAGAAGGATTCAATCAATATGCGCCCATGTCGGGTGTTTCTGAGTTGAAACAAGCTTTGGCCACAAAAACTCAGTTGACTCAAGGATATTTTCCCAATCCTGAATTGGAAGTGACGATCGTTTCAGGTGCCACAGAAGCTCTTTTTGCGGCATTTACAGCAGTTGTTCGGCTTGGTGATGAGGTCATTGTATTGGAGCCTTCCTACGATAGCTATGTTCCGGCAATTACCTTGAACGGTGGTATTCCTGTATTAGTGCCTTTGCAGTCGCCAGATTTTTCGGTGGATTGGGAGCTAATTGCCTCCAAAATAACTTCAAAAACCCGCGCCATTGTAGTCAATAGCCCTCACAACCCCAGTGGCTATGTTTGGAGTCAAGGAGATGTGGATTGCTTGGCCGAACTGGTGGAGCAGTATGGCTTGTACGTCATCAGTGACGAGGTCTATGAGCACATCCTCTTTGATGGTAGAAGGCATATCTCTTTAGGTTCAAATCCGCTATTACGGGAGCGAACCTTTGTCTGTGGATCTTTTGGCAAAACCTTCCATGTGACGGGTTGGAAAATAGGCTATTGCACAGCTCCTTTCACTTTGAGTCAAGAATTTCGAAAAGTGCATCAGTTCTTAACATTTAGCACGGTCACTCCGATGCAATATGCCCTAGCTGAGTATCTAGACCACCCAAACCATTACCTTGACTTACCGGCCTTTTACCAAAAGAAACGAGATTTGTTTCTAGAAGGGTTGAAGGCTACACCTTTTAGCTTTCAAGCCAGCCAAGGAAGTTTTTTTCAGTTGGTGTCCTATGCACATCTCAGCAAAAAATCCGATGTGCAGCTAGCCGAACAGATGACTAGGCAACTGAAGGTCGCCTGTATCCCAGTATCCGTGTTTTATTCGGATGGACAGGATGATCAATTGCTTCGCTTTTGCTTTGCCAAAAAAGAAGAGGAGTTGGAAGAAGCCTTGCGCCGAATTCAACAAATAGAAATCCTATTTTAAATTCAATAAACCATTGAATAGTAATTAATTGTATATTATATAATTAATTAAAACTTAAATCAATAAACACTAATGAAAACCTGGATTTTTTTCTTGTCTTTTATGGCTTTTGTGGGTGTTTCTAGGGCACAAGAAGCCGATTTTGAGCAATGGAAAAGCAAGCGAACAACCGAGTTGACTGGGGAAGATGGTTGGCTCAATTTGGCGGGATTATTTTGGATGGATGCTCGTTCTCCATACTTGGAAGAGGCAAATTCTACACTTGGCTTTGCAGAAGTGGCTGGATCTACCACCTTGGGAAAGTTTGAGTTTGGACAGGATTCGGTATGGTTTGTTGGGTTGAGTTCAGCCATACAAGAAAAAAATACCGTACCTCCAACCAAAAGAATACTAGTTTTTCCAATGGAATACGGTGCAGGAGGAGTTTACTACAAGAATTGGAAGTGGACGATTATACAACGAGGAGGTAACTATGCGCTCCGTTTGCGGGATTTATCTCATCCCAATCTTAAAGAATTTACGCCTACGCCAACTTTTGATTACAATTCCACCTACCGAATTCATGCAAAGTTGATTCCCCGCTTCAACCAAACGATGGATATCCCAAATGTATTGGGGCAGGTGATTACATGGAAAGTCATTGGAGTGCTTCAGTTTGAATACGATGGAAAGGATTTTGAACTTCTGGTATTGGATGAACTTGGAAAGTTGTTTGTCCTATTCTCTGATGAGACATCTGCCTTAGAAACCTATCCCACAGGTCGCTACCTGTACGTGAATCCACCGGACGCAAAGGGAATGACTACTGTAGATTTTAATTATGCCTACAATCCTCCTTGTGCCTATACGGAGTTTGCAACTTGCCCCATTCCTCCCAAATCCAATCGACTTCCATTTGCCGTATATGCTGGAGAAAAGGTACCTGCAGGACATTAATTGGCATAAAAAAAAGGGGTAAAACTCCTTTTTTAGCCTAGTGCTTTTATCGCGTATTCCAAACATTTTTGAACTTCCTTGACGGCATCAGATCCTTGAGGAATTTGGTATTCCAACTCGACTGTAGCTGGGAAGGAGTATTTATTTTTCTTCATTAGCTGCAACACCTCTACAATAGGCGTATCACCAGTTCCCCAGCTAACGTTTCCTTTGCCATTGGTGGGGGTTTTGCGGTCTTTTGTATGCATGCTCAAGATTCTGGAATGATGTTTCTCAATAAGTGGGATCAGATCTGTATGGCCTGCAGCAATGTAATGTCCTGCATCTAGGTTCAACCCATTTTTGGAGCTTTGGCCAAGTGCAGTATCCCAAAAAGTAAAGGTCTCCTGCTCGTGGCCATGGTAGCCAACAGACATTTGTTCTTTTTCACCCAATTTGCCCAAGCGCATCGTCTGGGCATCATCAGATGGATGTTCCAAAGTTACATGACTTGCACCTAAGGCTTTGGCGGCACGCATTCCATAAGCAACTTCCAGGTCAGAGTTGTTTGCTCCAAAGGCATTGGGCTTGAACGCATAAATGCTCACTCCCGCATCCTTGTACATTTTTCCAAACTGTTCAAACTTCTTCATGTCGGCATTGGCGCGCCAATCGGCAACAGTTTTGTTGAAGGATGCACTTTGGGCTTGAAGATCTGTCAGTTCCTTTTTCTCGTCTTCTGTAAGGGCTTCTCCGCGACGTTGTTTTCCTCCCAATTGGAAAATTCGCATCCGATTAAAGGTAGGGGTAGGCATACCCGCAAAACTTTCTGCAGGATCACCCATCAATTCGATGGAGGAAATGCCAGAATCTAGGACATATTTAAGCGTCGCTTCGGCACTTTGATCTGCCATGGATCGAAACGAGTAGGTGATGCACCCGATCTGAACGCCATTGATTCGAGAATTGGGTTTTCCTAAGGATTTGATTAAGGCTGGTGCTCCTTGGAGCCAAGTAGGGGCGGTGAGGACACCGGCTAATCCAAGGGCAGATTTTTGAAGAAACTCGCGACGATTTTTCATGTGTAGCTGTTTGATTAATAGTAGTTCAATTTAAGCTATTTGGTAGAAAGTCCCTAGGAATTTTGACCAACGGCAAGCTGGAATTACTTTCTGAATTCGGTTAGGATTTGAATGCGTTACATTTTTAATAGATATTTGAAATAGATCGCATGGGAGTAACTTCTAGGCTTTTCTAAAAATGGACATCCCGAATCCTAGATATTATTTCGCTGCTCATGAATGACTTTTATAAACTGCCAAAAATCCTGCAATGGCTGCTTGCCTTACTTTTGCTAGTCAGTGGATTTTTTCCAGCACTTGTCCTAATTGAACTAGGTTATGCCCATCCCATTGCCTATTTGTTAGTTATTTTTTATGTGCCCATAGGACAATTTTCCTTTACTCCCTTTTTTACGCTGCTGGGTGTCTACAGATATTATTCTCCTATGCTGCTAGGATACACTCCATCTGACACCCAGATCGATTTGCATAGTGGGGGTAGTTTTGACTATTTGTTTGTCATGCGGAAGTACAAGTCAGGAATTGAAATGAGAAATAGGTTGCTGCTATTTCAGTTGGAGGGCTTGAAAAAGATCATTCAATTGATCGAGGATAAAGCAGTACCTGAATCGGTGAACATTGTTGGAACCTCTTATTTTTTCAGTAACCGAACAGTACAACGAATTGGTTTTGAACTCATAGAACCTTCCTTATTTTACCGAATCAACCTCTTTGTCAATTTCCTGGATTTACTTTGGATGTATTCCTTGTCACAGGGGAAATGGGCAATCCCCAAGGTTTGGCAGGCAAAAAAAGTACAAATCTCTGGGCAAAAATTAGTTGAAAACAAAGCACAACTAGAGGCTCTCTACGACAAGTTAAGTTCAAAAATAGCTGCATGACCAAAGTAATCAGTCATGCAGTCTTGCCGAGCTAGAAAGTCAACTTAGCAGCATTTTTTTGGGGAAGTACTCTCCTAATTTCAATAACCTACCGCCTTATCATCCCCTCTTGGATCAGCTCCTCCTTCAAGTTTGCCATTGGATAAGACCCGGATGGCGTCTACTTTGCCTATGATGGGACTTGGACTTTCGTTGATAAAATAGCCACGAGACTTGAGCGTACGAATAAGGTCTGCACCAAAAGCTTTGGGTTCAAAGTTAACCAGATCAGGAAGCCATTGGTGGTGGAATCGAGGGGCATTTACCGCTTCCTGCATGCCCATGTCAAATTCATAAACATTCAATATGGTTTGCAAAACCGAAGTGATGATCGTGGATCCTCCAGGAGTTCCAACGACCATGGCTAATTTGCCGTCTTTTTCTACGATAGTAGGAGTCATGGAACTGAGCATTCGCTTGCCTGGAGCAATGCTGTTTGCCTCTGTACCTACTAGACCAAACATGTTGGGAACACCAGCTTTGGCGCTGAAATCATCCATTTCATTGTTCATAAAAAAGCCCAACTCCTCAATATACACCTTAGAGCCATAGGCACCATTCAGCGTGGTTGTCACCGAAACGGCATTTCCTTCCGCATCCACAATCGAGTAGTGGGTAGTTTCCATACTTTCTGAAAAGGAGAGATCCCCACGGGCGATATCTTCAGATTTGCTGGCTTTTTCAAAGGAAAAATTCCCCATTCTCGACTTGAGATAGGTAGCGTCAAGTAATTGTTTTGTAGGGATGCTCACAAAATCAGGATCTCCCAAATAGTGGTTTCTATCTGCATAGGCACGGCGCTCAGCCTCTACCAAAACTTGTATGTATTCAGGAGAGTGATGTCCAAGGTTTTTGAGTGGGTAGGGCTCCAGCATGGACATGATTTGTCCCAAGGTAATTCCACCGGAACTGGGTGGTGCCATGGAGATAATTTTTAGGTCTCGGTAGGGGAAAACAATGGGGTCTCTCCAGACGGCTTTGTATTTGACAAGGTCCTTTTTGGATATGATTCCTCCATTTGCTTGAAAATAATTGACTAGGACTTTTGCCGTCTCGCCTTTGTAAAACTCATTTTTCCCTTTGTTGGCAATTCGATCCAAAGTATTCGCGAGTGCCGGTTGCTTTAACATGTCACCCTCTTTAATTTCCTTTCCAAAAAAAGTGTTGGGACCATTTACATCGATGAAAATCTGCCGATGATTCTTCAGACTCTCAGCCTGATTTTTAGTCACTACATAGCCATTTCGAGCCAGATCAATTACAGGTTGCAGCACTTGTTTGGGGTTCAGTTTTCCAAACTTGGCCTGCGCCTCAAAAATACCTGCCAAGGTCCCCGGTACTCCAGAAGCTAAAATTCCTAGAGTACTCAGTTGTGGGATCACATTCCCATCCTTATCCAAATACATGTCTTTAGATGCTGCTAAGGGCGCTTTTTCTCGGTAGTCCAAACTTCCGATTTGGCCATCTGCCATCCGATAGACCATAAATCCTCCACCTCCTAAGTTGCCCGCAAAAGGGAAAGTCACTGCCAAGGCCATTTCTGTTGCCATCATGGCATCAAAGGCATTTCCACCTTGCTTCAAGATCTCAACCCCAATTTTGGAGGCTTCTTCACGTGCGGAAACCACCATGGCGCGATCGGCTATTAGGCCTTGTGAAGCAGTGGATTGGCCTAGACTAGTGTAGAAGGATCCAGTGACTAGAAGTAGGCAAAGGAAAAGTGAGCGATAGTGTATCAGCATGAGTATTACTATTTTAAAAGCGTGATATTAAACAACTTTAAGATTCGTTTGTATTCATCTGTCCATGAGCTTGGAGTAACAAAACCGTGATCTTCTACCGGATAAACGGCCATTTCCCAGTTATCCTTTTTCAGTTCAATCAATCGTTGCGAAAGACGTACTACATCCTGGAAGTGCACATTGACATCCAACATACCGTGTGCAATCAATAGGTTGCCTTTCAAGCCCTCAGCAAAATAGATGGGAGAGGAGCGACGGTAAGCAATAGGATCCTCCTCAGGGGTATTTAAAATATTAGCGGTATAGCCATGGTTGTAATGTGCCCAATCGGTAACCGAACGCAAAGCGCCACCCGAAGTAAATACATCGCCATGGTTGAACATGGCCATCAAAGTAATGAATCCACCATAGCTCCCTCCATAAATCCCGATGCGACCCGCTTCCACTCCGTGCTGCTTCATCAGAAAGTTGGCCCCATCTACCTGATCGGAAAGGTCTTTACCTCCCATGTGACGGTATATGCCCGTACGCCAATCCCTTCCATAGCCTGCCGATCCGCGGTAATCGATATCCAAGACGGTGTAGCCTAGGTCGGTGAGGAGGTTGTGAAAAAAGTATTCTCGAAAGTAGCTGCTCCACCATTTGTGGGCATTTTGAAGGTATCCTGCTCCATGCACAAAGATGACTGCAGCGCCATTCTTTTTGCTCGATTCGGGTAAGTATAGCCGCGCGGGTACTTGGGCACCGTCCTGCGCTGTGAAGCGGACCAGTTGAGGGTCACGCCAAGCGTAACTTTTAAATTCCTCCGATTGTCCAGAAGTCAGGCGAATGGGCTTCGCACCCACCTTATTTTCCTGAACATACAATTCTGCAGGTACATTGGAATAGCTGTGGAGAATTGCAAGTTGCTTTTCATCGGGAGAGAGAACGACTTGGTTTTCTCCAACCATAGTTGTCAGTTGCTCCATCTTTCCACCCATTAACGGCATGCGGTAAAAATGCCGTTCACCCGGATGTACTTCAGAGGTCGTCAGGTACCAAGACTTTTTATCCTTGGACAAGAAGGGGTCAAATACTTCAAATTTCCCTGCAGTAAGTGCTTTTTTCTCTTTTGAAGTCACATCTACGAGATAAAGATGGGAATAGCCACTTTCCTCGGATTGGAAATACAAGTGCTTGGAGTCTGGCAGCCAGCCTAAGGTTCCGCCCCAGCCTATTCCGGGACCAGCTATCCAAGCTTCATCGCGCTGACGGTCTAAAGTAGTCAATGCACCAGTGTTCAGGTCTATGGAAGCAATCCATCGGTCTTTGTTGTCTACTGCGCGTGCTTGGATAACCGCCTTGGTACCATCTGGTGAAAAGGTAGGTCCAGTGAGTGAAAGCTCACGATTCTTTGCTTCCCAGGTTCTTTCAGGATAATCGGATCTGTAGTCTGGAGCGTCTTTGATCCCAGGAAGTGTAGTGGTATTGACATAGTACACGGTATCGCGTTGGAGGTCATAAATTCCGATCTCCGATTTCCCTGCCAAAGTGCCCACTTTAGGTCTAGTATTGAGGTCCTCGGTGTAGCCTGATGCAGCCGTGTAGTCTGGTACTTTGGTGCCCTTGTTTGCAGTTGCTGCTGGTGTGAAAACTGAAAAAGTTACAAATCGAGCATCTGCAGAGAGTTGTATGTTAGTGAGGCTTTTTCCTTCGGTGTAGAATACAAATTCCTCTTCGACTACTTCGCGGATGCTGGCTCGGTAGGATTGTCCTGCTTTTTGGGCTTCTTTTCGCTTGCGAACCTCTTCGAGCAAGGCAAGGTTTTCTTGTTCCAAGAAATTGATTTTACCCGATTCAGCAGGCTTTGGTTTGGCTGGTTTGGATCCATTTGTGATGGAAGTGAGCTTTTCTAGACGGTTGGTAGTTCGGTCAAAGCGGTAAAAATTCAGTTCCGAACTGAAACTGATGTACTGTTCATTCGCAAGAAATTTGAGTTTTTCCAAAGGTCCATACCAATCAAACAGTGTAGTTGTTTTCCCTTTTTTAACGTCTTCCAATAGGACTTGATTCCCTTTTTTGTAAAGTTTTAAGCTTTCATTAGCTGAATAAATTTCTTCCTTTTTTAGCGTTTTTTCTTCCTTCCAAGGCACTCTAGTGAATTTTGCTCCGGCCACAGCATCCATTTTGTAGAGCGAGTCAGCAAGATTTTTCTCTGGGTTGTAGTTGAAGTAAATCTGTTTGCTGTCAGTACTCCAGTAATGACCTGAAGGAAAAGTTCCCATCCATATCGGGTCCCGCATGATGTAATCTACGGTGAGTGGGGATTGGGCATGAGCTAAGGAAAATATCCAGAGCAAGGACTGAAGGAGAATGATTTTTTTAAACATGGGTAGGTGGGTAATTTCTTATGGACCTGAACCCTAATTCTAATCCTAGAATTGAAGGCACTGGATTTCCCTTAAACTAGATTTCGGAAGGGAATGCAATTTAACTTTCTCCTTTACTTGGCGGCATTCCATTGGTGGAATTTCGAAAGGAAAATTTAAACTGCGGTTATTTTCTAACAATTAGCCATGGATTGAGTTCTAATCTTCAAAACCAGGTTGGTACATCCTTTCAACTCTATTTTGAAAAATTAGGGTGGAAAATGGGTTTGTAAACAAAAACAAAAAGCGAATTGTACTTAATTTTGTGCGTTAATCTTTTCACTGATGCAGAAAAATAAAAAAATCTTCTTGTTTCTTTTTGTGGTGTTCATGCTGATCATTCTCTACGTGAGCTATGACATTTCCAGTAGAACTACTTTTCCTGGATCTAAGGGTAATTTGAAAGAACGAATTTCTACAGAAGTTGAAAAATAGAAGGAATGATAGGAAAGAAGATTGATGTAGATCGTTTGGATCTGGACTTGATGAAAGAGAAGACCACGGAAAACCCTGGGCTTCTTCCGTATGGACATCATTCAGGTAGTGCATTGATCAAGCCAGAAGATAAGGGGAAGATCACGGGTAGAGCAGTGGCAGCCATGCATTCGCAAACGGACATGCAAATGGCTCAGATCTACGATCAAATGAAGCTTTTGGCAGATCAAGCCAAGAAAATTCAGTCTCGTATCGAAGTATCTGAACGAATTTACCAAGCGTCTATCTCCTTTGAACCCCTAATCAATCACCGGTATTTTTTGTATCAAAAAGAAGATGGTACAGACTTTATGAGCATGATTGCACCAGAAGAATGGGGTAGAAAAAAGAATTGGGCAAATTTTGTAGCCGAAATCAAATTATTGGCGGACCATACCTGGGAAATACTCCGCGAAGAAAGTTAAGCCAATGGAGCACCTGATGACCAGGCAATTGGATCTAATCTTAAAAGAAGGAGGCGCTACCTACGACTGGCAAGTAGATTTTGAAGTTCAGTCCCGCTATTTGGATGCGCGTTGTAAATCCTGGCTTTCTACTGTTTTGGAAGATTTGGAAGGAAAGGGTTCCTTCCCACTTTTTGAAAAAGTCCCGGTCGATTTTAGGTTGGGAAGAACACTTATCCTTTGGGATGACGAATTGGTATTTAATCGGTACCGTGGAATCACGTTTAGATCCGAATTATACGAAGATTTTCAGTTTACTTTCCTGGAAGGCCACAAACGCCTCTGCAGAACCTACGAAAAAGAAGCACTAAAAGCAGGCATGCAGCAACGGATTTGGGAGGGACCGCCCTTGGCCACTCGAGTATTTGGGCAGCCTTCGGAGCCCGGGGATTTTCATGGGGTAGGGGCAACAGGCTGGAAATTACTCGCCTACAATCACCTGCAAGTGGATTTATTGACTCGGATTCATGGGTATAAATTGATTCGCTTGAGTCCTTACGAGACGATCATGACTGGTGGATCACTTAAGCGCTTGGATCAACTTTTAATCAACCCCAAAGAAGAGCAGCGCAGCATGCTATTTGCATGGCTGATGCGAAAACTGGGGTAATCTAGTAAGAGGACTTGGGAACCGATCAGGCAAATAGCCCAAATATTTCGCGCTCAATTTTTTCAACGATAAATGAAAAATCTGCTGGACGCTCCACAAAATCCAAGTCATTGACATCAATGATCAGCAACTTTCCTTCTTTGTAGCCAGTAATCCACTCCTCGTAATGGGAGTTAAGATTTTTTAAGTAATCAATGCGCATGGCCGTTTCGTAGCTTCTGCCTCGCTTTTCGATTTGTCCAACCAACTTCGGGATATCCGCTTTCAAATAAATCAAGAGATCTGGAGCCTTGACATGGGAAATCATCGATTCAAACAAACTCTTGTAATTCGCATAGTCTCGCTCTGAGAGTAGGTTGCTTTTATAGAGGTTTGCTGCAAAAATGTAGGCATCTTCGTAGATTGTGCGGTCCTGTATCGTCGATTCGCTACTTCCTTGGATTGTTTTGAGTTGATTGAAACGGGAATTCAAAAAGTATACTTGCAGGTGAAAGGACCAGCGCTTCATGTCTTCGTAAAAATCAGGAAGGAAGGGATTGTCATCAACTGCCTCAAATTCAGCCTTCCATCCGTAATGTTTTGCTAATTTCTCTGTAAGCGTGGTTTTTCCGCTTCCAATATTTCCAGATACTGCTAAATGCATGGGAATTATATTGAAAATCTAGGCGAAACATGGTACTCTTTGGTTCCGGTAGGGTAACAATAAAAACCCTCACCAGATTTTACACCTTTAAACCCAGCAGCCACCATGTTGATTAGTAAGGGGCAAGGTGCATACTTTGGATTGCCAAAGCCTTCGTGCAGGACACGCAAAATGGATAGGCAAACATCCAAACCAATAAAATCAGCTAATTGAAGCGGACCCATCGGATGTGCCATCCCCAATTTCATGACGGTATCGATTTCAGAGACTCCAGCTACTCCTTCGTACAAGGTATAGATGGCTTCGTTGATCATGGGCATTAAAATTCGGTTCGCCACAAATCCAGGATAATCCTGCACTTCCACCGGTACTTTTTCCAACTGAACCGATAAATCCATGATACGGGTAGTGGTTTCCTGGGAGGTAGCATAGCCACGAATCACTTCCACCAACTTCATGACAGGAACCGGGTTCATAAAGTGCATGCCAATCACTTGTGCAGGTCGCTGCGTTACTGCGGCGATTTGGGTAATGGAGATGGATGAGGTATTAGAGGCCAAAACTGCAGTAACAGGTGCCAATTGATCCAATTGACGAAATAAATCCAATTTAATATCGATCTTTTCTGTAGCAGCTTCTACAACTAAATCTGCTTCTTTCACTCCTTCAGCAAGGCTGGTGAAGGGAGTAATCCGCTGCAAGGAAGCTTCTTTATCAGCTTCTGTCAGGGTCCCTTTGGCGATTTGTCGATCCATATTTTTGGCAATATTAGCCATGCCTTTGTTAAGCTGATCTGCTGAAAGATCCACAAGGGCTACTTTAAAATCATGTTGCGCAAATAAATGGGCAATGCCATTGCCCATGGTGCCTGAACCGATGACTGAAATATTTTTCATCTCTAAAGAACTAAGGAAAATTTGATGGGAATTATTCAAACTAGTGTAGTTCAAAACTACGGGTAAGCCGTACGAATTCCAACTCAATTGTGGGCTTTCCCGACAAGGAATGTCCGTATTTTTATCCCTCTTGAAATAGGATAAATCTTTACCTTTGGAAGATGAAAGAACTTGGACTGGTTAACAGCCTATATATTAACCGATTTACTGATTTTGGTGCCTATCTAGCCTGTCGGGATGGAGAAGAAGTGTTGCTTCCCAAAGGATATTTGAGTGGAGAAGAGAAGGAGGGGGATGTGGTAACGGTTTTTGTGTACACCGATAGTGAAGATCGTCCGGTGGCTGTAACTGATACGCCTCATCTACTTTTGGATCAATTTGGTGTCTTGACTTGTAAGGAAGTGACTTCTTTTGGTGCGTTTATGGATTGGGGATTATTGAAGGATCTTTTTGTGCCCAATGCAGAAATGGCCAAGCCAATGACACCTGGTCAAAAATACCTGATTCGAGTTTGTTTAGATTACCGTTCCAATCGACTGATTGGGGTCAGTAAGTACCGTGAATTTTTGTATCCTGCCCCAAAAGATTACGAACCTGGAAATGAATGTGAAGGGTTGATTTTTGAAAAAACTGAGTTGGGTTACAAGGTTTTGTTGGAAGATCGTTACGAAGGATTGCTATATGCGAACGAGGTTTTCCAAGACTTGACCTTAGGTGAAATCCGAAAAGTCTGGGTAAAAAAGCGCCGGGAAGATGGAAAAATTGACCTCCAATTGTTGCCCTTTGGTCGTGTGAAGTACGAAGAAGGGGCTGAAAAAATCTTAAAAATCCTTCAGGAAAAAGGTTTTTTACCACTTCATGATAAATCGGAGCCTGACGCCATTCAGAAAATGTTAGGCATGAGCAAAAAGCAATTCAAGCAGTGCATTGGGCAATTGTACAAAGCTCAAGAGATTACCATCCATGACGATGGAATTTCTTTAAGTCGGGACTAAGTAAGTGGTTAAAGTTCAATTTCTCAATTAAACTCAAACGATAGCAGTTGCAGTGTCCCTAGATCTAGCTAAATTTTCCAAAGAGAGTAAGTCCGAGTTTCCTACAAACAAAAAAGTCAAGGATAAGCTAAAAGCGACTCGCCCCAAAAATCTCGATGCTAAATTTCATCAGGCGCATGAAGAAGCGTTTGAAAAGATCGACTGCCTTGATTGTGCCAACTGCTGCAAAACGACAAGTCCCATACTTATTCAAACTGACATAGATCGGTTATCCAAGGTATTTCGGATGCGGTCTAGTGAATTTATTGATAGGTATCTTTTTCGTGATGAGGAGGGTGATTACGTGTTTAAAGGCGCTCCTTGTCCTTTTTTAGGCACTGATAATGCCTGTTTGGTGTACGAAGATCGTCCCAAAGCCTGCAGAGAATATCCACACACGGATCGAAAGAATATGCTTGGTATTTTGGACTTAACTTTAAAAAATACTTTGGTCTGTCCAGCGGTTCTCAAAATTTTTTACGAGATCGGCAAAGATTATAAGAAGTAAAGGAATAGTTTTGCCTTTTTAGCAATCGAAAAAGGACGAAGTAAATTATGAATGTTTCGGATACCCAGTTTTTAGGAATAGATGTTGGAGGTACGCATCTCAAAATTGGATTAGTTGATAAATCAGGCAACATAGCTGAGTTTTTCAAAGAAGATACCACTTCTTACAGGGAACAGGCAGATGGATTTGGCCCAAATTTCGTACAGGTAATAGGAACCTATTTGGATAAGTTTCCAAATGTTCAAAAGGTCGGCATTGGTTTGCCGGGCATGATCAGTAAGGATCGTATGACCCCGCTAGAGATTCCAGCTATTCCAGCCTTGAATAATTACCCCCTAAAAGCTGCGCTAAAGTCTAAGTACCCCAATCATGATTTTTTCCTTGAAAATGACGCTGCCGCAGCGGCAATTGGAGAGTTTCAATTTGGAAAGGGGACTGTTTCTTCCAATTTTTTATTCATTACCATGGGTACAGGGATTGGAAGTGCCTTGGTATTGGATGGACAAGTATTTAAAGGTTCTCGTGGCAATGCACTTGAAATGGGGCACATGCTTTCTAGAGGAAATGCAGGTCTCGAAACCTTAATTGGAAGGGGAGGGATTTTAAAGATCATGGCCAATTTGATCGCTGCCTATCCAGAAAAGGCAGGAGAGCTTATAGGCAAGGAATTGGGAACTCACCTTCTAGTGGACACAGCGCGGACAGGCAATGAAGTTTCGCTGATGGTATTCAAGGAAGTTGCTGAAATTATCAGTGAATCCATTGTCTCCACCATTCGCGTGTTGGATGTGACAGATGTGTATTTTGGAGGAGGTATCGCTGCTGGATTGGAGTTCATGATGCCCACCATCGAATACAATACACGAAAGTATTTGACACCGTACTATGTGAAGGATCTGAAATTAAAGAAAGCTACATTAGAAAATAATGCAGGTACCTTAGGAGCTGCAGCCTTGTGTTTTATGGATTCTGGTCTGTAACAGTCACTTCGGAGACTTTACTTAAGGCATTCATTCGAAAAAGAACTCGCAAGGGTTCTTTTTTTAGTTCTACCCCTGTACAATCCGAACTGGGTTCCAGAAAATAAAAGAAAAAGCTTTGGCTTTTGTCCACCAATTCCACGCGGTCCGGTCTTCCAAAAGTCTTGATCAGGGCCTGGTTGTCTATCCCTAAAAATTGGTTTTTGATGGTGCGGAACTCTTCCATGTCTTGCAATCGTAAGCCCTTGCATCCATACCGATCTGATTTCCAGTTTTCTAGATTGATTTTTCCTGCATCTACTGCTGAGCTACAGGAACTGAGCCAGGTGAGCAGCGAAAGGGCAAGGATCAAAACGGAATTTTTCATGAAGGATTTTTTGAATGGCTAAAGATCGTTGGAATTTCGATAGTGTTACTCTTGCAGAACACTAAAAATGGAATTCGACTTAAATTGTCACTTTTGAACTCAAACAAAGGGCAGAAGGTTTATTCAAATCGGTTATATTGCAGCTTCAATCCCATATTTCATGTATTACAGATTCGGAAAGGTTTTCTATTTCTTCAGCGTCCTAGTTTTTCTCATTGCGCTATTGTATTTCTATGCGGCATTGCCCGAACAGATTGGATTTAGTATGGATGAGCAAGGAGCTGTTGTTCGTGATTTTGCCAAAAGCACCTTCTTTTATGCGTTAGTGCTAGGTTTTTTGGTACTCAACCTCGTCACCATTTACACTCCAAAAACTTTAGAAACCAAAACCAATCGAAAATTGCATCGGTTGTTTCCAATAGGTGATCCCTATCGTGACTACCTATTGGCCTGGTTTTATTCTTTTGGAGGCTGGGTCAACTTGAGTTTAGCATTGGGAGGCTTGTTTGTACATGCCATCAACAATCAAGAGGTAATTAGTGCTTCGGCTTACAACCTTTGGTTTTTTTTGATGCCTGTTGTACTTTTTGTGTGGGTGGGAACATTGTTTGTGTTGCTTTTCAAAAAATTCAAATCCACGCAAGTGGGAATTAACTAGTCGATGGCAGAACAAGTAAACTACACCGAAGACAGCATCCGTTCGCTAGACTGGAGAGAACATATCCGGATGAGACCGGGCATGTATATAGGAAAATTAGGAGATGGCAGTGCACCAGATGACGGTATTTATGTGTTGGTCAAGGAAATTCTAGACAATTCCATCGACGAACACATGATGGGGAATGGACGCACCATTGAGGTGAAAATCTCAGAACATAAAGTAGAAGTTCGTGACTATGGACGAGGGATACCCCTTGGTAAAGTGATTGACTGCGTTTCCAAGATTAATACCGGAGGCAAATACGATTCAGGAGCATTTCAAAAATCTGTGGGTCTCAATGGTGTCGGTACCAAAGCAGTCAATGCGCTTTCGGATTTTTTTAAGGTGCAATCTTTCCGAGATGGGGAATGTAAAGTGGCGGAATTTGAAAAGGGGATTTTAGTCAGTGATCCTCCGATCGAGAAGTCTTCAGATCGCAATGGTACCAAAGTGGTCTTTTCTCCTGATGCTTCGATTTTTAAGAATTACCACTTTATTCCTGAATACCTCGAAAATCAGATGTGGAACTATGCCTATCTCAATGCAGGCCTAAGTCTCCAGTTTAATGGAAAAAAATACTTTTCCGACCGAGGATTATTTGACCTTTTGTCGAATAAGGTAGATGAGGAAAGTATCCGCTACCCCATCATCCATCTGAAAGGGAATGACATTGAGGTGGCGATTACGCACTCCGGTAGTTATGGGGAAGAATACTACTCCTTTGTCAATGGGCAATACACCACCCAAGGGGGCACGCACTTGGCTGCATTTCGAGAAGCCATTGTAAAGACGATACGGGAATTTTACAAGAAGGACTTTGACGCCTCCGATATCCGGCAATCCGTCGTGGCAGCCATCGCAGTTCGGGTGCAAGAACCTGTTTTTGAATCCCAAACTAAAACCAAGCTAGGTTCCCAAAGTATCGGTCCAGATGGACCTACACTTCGGACTTTTGTCAATGACTTTATCAAGACAGAACTTGATAATTACTTGCACAAAAACCCAGCTGCTGCTGATGCATTGTTGAAGCGCATTATGCAATCTGAGCGGGAGCGTAAAGAGATTTCAGGAATCAAGAAATTGGCAAATGAGCGGGCTAAAAAAGCCAATCTCCACAATAAAAAACTTCGGGATTGTAGGGTGCATTACGATGATCCAAAAGCAGAGGAGGACTTAAAAAACAGGACCATGCTTTTCATAACGGAAGGGGATTCTGCTTCTGGGTCAATTACAAAAAGCCGGGATGTACAAACTCAAGCTGTGTTTTCACTTCGTGGCAAGCCACTCAACTGTTTTGGTATGACCAAAAAAGTGGTCTATGAAAACGAGGAGTTTAACCTGCTACAGCATGCCCTCAACATAGAAGACGGTATCGATAGTTTGCGCTATCGGAAGATAGTGATTGCTACAGATGCAGACGTGGATGGCATGCATATCCGCTTGCTCATTATGACTTATTTCTTGCAGTTTTTTCCTGATTTGGTCAAAAATGGGCACCTGTTTATTCTGGATACTCCTTTGTTTCGGGTGAGAAATAAGAAGGAAACGATCTATTGCTATTCGGATGAGGAGCGGCAGCGTGCCATCCATAAGTTAGGAAACAAGCCTGAAATCACTCGTTTTAAAGGTTTAGGTGAAATTTCGCCCGAAGAATTTGGAACCTTTATCGGGGAGGACATTCGTCTAGATCCCATTTTATTGACCAAGGATACAAAAATTGTTGACTTGCTTACTTTCTACATGGGCAAAAATACCCCGGATAGACAAGTATTTATTATTGACAATTTGAGAGTAGAGAAAGATCTGGCCCTTGATGACCCCAAACTTGAAAAAGAAGAAGAAGTGGATGCTGAAGTAGATTCTTAAGTACCCCTAGTACATGCTAGTTTCCATTCCCTTTTTAACCCTAGGAATATTTAAATGAGTGACGATACACCCCTTTCTGAAAGTTCTGATAGCAGCCTACATGGTACTGTGCCCGTAACAGGGATGTACAAGGACTGGTTTCTGGATTATGCCTCCTATGTGATATTGGAACGGGCTGTGCCTGCCATAGAAGATGGATTAAAGCCAGTACAGCGCCGTATCCTTCATGCCATGAAGGAGATGGATGATGGTCGCTTCAATAAGGTTGCCAACATCATTGGACAGTCCATGCAATACCATCCTCATGGTGATGCATCCATTGGAGATGCCATCGTCAACATGGGTCAAAAAGATCTGTTGATTGAGACGCAGGGTAACTGGGGAGATGTACGAACGGGTGATGGTGCTGCTGCAGCACGCTACATTGAAGCGCGATTGTCCAAGTTTGCCTTGGATGTGGTCTTTAATCCACAAACAACTGATTGGCAGCTTTCCTACGATGGAAGAAAAAGAGAGCCAGTCACGCTACCAGTAAAATTCCCCTTGCTACTAGCACAAGGAGTGGAAGGAATTGCCGTAGGATTGTCTACCAAGATTCTTCCACACAATTTTAGAGAGCTGATCGAAGCTTCAATAGAGCTTTTAAAGGGCAATTCTCCACAGGTACTTCCAGACTTCCTTACTGGGGGATTGGCTGACTTTTCGGATTACCAAGAAGGCCTTCGTGGCGGGAAAGTAAAGGTTAGAGCACGAATTGAAGAGGATGCAAATAAAACCTTGTTAATCAAAGAAATACCTTTTGGTACCACCACGGATTCTCTGATTGATTCCATTCTTAAAGCCAACGACAAGGGTAAGATAAAAATCAAAAAGGTCGTTGACAATACAGCCAAGGATGTAGAGATACAGATTCAATTGGCTCCTGGAGTTTCTCCAGATGTCACGATAGATGCCTTGTATGCCTTTACGGACTGTGAGGTTTCCATTTCACCCAATGCCTGCGTGATTATCGATGAGAAACCGGTATTCTTGACAGTCAACCAGATTTTAAAGTACAACACCACTCAAACGAAGGAATTGCTCCGAAAGGAGCTTGAAATACGAAAAGGGGAACTTTTAGAAAAGTTGCTCTTCTCTTCTTTGGAAAAAATCTTCATTGAAAACCGTATTTATCGTGATATTGAAGAATGCACCACATGGGATGCAGTATTGGAAGCAATTGATCGTGGACTAGATCCTTACAAGCCTGATTTTTACCGAACGATAGTTCAGGAAGACTTGGTTCGGCTCACTGAAATCAAAATCAAGCGAATCTCCAAGTTTGATACGTTCAAAGCGGATGAATTGATGAAACGACTTCAAGATGAGTTGAAAGAGGTCAATTACAACTTGAAGCACTTAACGGATTTTGCGATTGCCTACTACCAAAACTTGCTGGATAAGTATGGAAAGGGTAGGGAGCGAAAAACTGAAATCCGGGCATTTGATACCATTCAGGCAGCTGTAGTGGCTGCAAACAATGCTAAATTGTATGTAAACCGCCTAGATGGTTTTGTGGGCTATGGCCTCAAAAAAGACGAATACATCTGTGAATGTTCGGATTTGGACGACATCATCGCCATTCGTCGGGATGGGAAACTTGTGGTTTCTAAAATACAAGAAAAGCTCTTCATGGGTAAAGACATTGTCTATGTGGGCGTATTTCGAAAGAATGACGAGCGCATGACGTACAATTTCATCTATTTGGATGGAGTATCTGGACGGGCGATGGTTAAACGTTTTCAAGTTGGTGGCGTGACGCGTGACAAGGAATATGAGTTGACCAAGGGTACCAAAGGTTCCAAACTGATGTACCTCACTGCTAATCCCAATGGTGAAGCCGAAGTGGTGACTGTTTACCTGACCCAAGGTGCAAAAGCGAGAGTGAAAGTATTTGATTTTGATTTTGCTGAGATTGAAATCAAGGGCCGTGCAGCCGGAGGGAATATTCTCACGCGCTATCCTGTCCGTAAGGTTCAGTTTAAGATGGAAGGAAAATCTACTTTGGGAGGTCTCAATATCTATTTCGATGCTTCTGTAGGTCGACTGAATACGGATGCTAGAGGCAAACAAATTGGTAATTTCCTAGGCGATGATAAAATTTTGGTTTGTTACAAAAATGGAGATTACGAGTTGACCAGCTTTGAATTGACCAACCGCTATGAGCCGACTGAAGTGCTCTTGATTCAAAAATTTGACGCTCAAAAAGTGATTGGAGCGGTATACTTCGATGGTTCGACAAAAGGTTTCTTTGTGAAGCGCTTTCTAATCGAAACGACTACCCTCAATAAGCGATTTAATTTTATCACGGAACACAAGCAATCCTATTTGAAGCTAGTAACTACGGATGCTCAAGCTCAAGTTTCGGTAACCTTCCTCAAAGGCAAGGTAGAAGAACAGATGGATTACGATCTGGAAATGTTGATTGACGTCAAAGGATGGAAGGCACTAGGCAATAAGTTAAGTGCAAATGAGGTAAAGGACCTCAAATTGATTGAATCTGAACAGGTTTTAGAGCAAGCAGTTGCGATGGCTGACGAGCAAGCAGAGGAAATCGCAACAGAGGAATCAACTGAAAATCAAGAAGATGATTTGGAAGTGGGAAGTACCCTATCCTTGACACCAAAGAAAGGGGAGGATGAGCAGCTTGGGCTATTTTAACTAGTCCTATTTAGCTATGAATCTTGAGGCAGGAGACCGCATGGAATTGGATCAAGGGTTGGTGGAATACCTAGCCCATTACATTACTCCACACAAGCGGGTAGCTATTGAACGGGTATTGAGCCAGAGAACCCGTTTTTTCACGGTGGTGCTAGAGGATATTTTTAAACCACATAATGCCAGCGCAGTGCTTCGCACTTGTGATTGTTTTGGCATTCAGGACATTCACCTGATTGAGAAAACAGATGCCTACAAAATCAACCCTTTCGTAACGCGTGGTGCTTCTCAATGGGTAGATCTTCATAAGTATTTTACGCCTGGAGGATCTGCTGTAGACCCTTGCTTTGCTGCATTACGCGAGAAAGGCTATAAAATTTATGGAACGAGTCCTGCATCAGATTCCCTATCCATTCACGATTTACCCCTTTCACCAGACCAAAAAGTTGCTTTGGTATTCGGTAATGAACACGAAGGAATTAGTGAAGAGGTAAAATCTAAGGTGGATGGACTGGTGCACATTCCAATGAAAGGGTTTACGGAAAGTTTTAATATCTCCGTATCGGCTTCCATTTTTTTGTATGAGTTGATCAAGCGGGCATCGGAATTTGAAAGTCAAAATTTTTCTATTTCAGAAGAGGAGCGGGATGAATTAAGATTGAGATGGTATAAAGATATTGTTCCACATTCCGATATTCATGAGAAGCATTTCCGTCAACAAACCCAAAAGCCAGGTGATTGAACACTTCAATTTCAAGTACTTAGGCTTTACACTAAGAAAAAAATACTAGTTTAGGGATTGGTATTTTAACTTCATTGTATGCGAAAAGGTCTTCTAATTTTTTCAATCGTGCTACTGGTTTTATTAGTAGGTGTAATTGGCTATTCAGCCTATCAATTCCGTGATCGTCATGCGGGCTACCAAACAGATCTATCCCTATATGCTCCAGCAGCTTTATTGAGTGCTGGATTTGCGAAAGTTGACCTGACACCAAGTGGTTTTGAAACCTGGGAAGATGTGGATGGGGATTCAAAGTATGATCTTGAAAAAGGGGACCGCTTTGTAGATGCTAATGGAAACGGAGAGTTTGATGCGATTTGGTTGGCTGGCTTTCACAATTCAAGGCCTGCGAAAAGTGTACTGGATAAACTATGGGCTAGGGCCATGGTCATCGAATCTGGAGATGTTTCCTTGGCCATTTGCGTCATTGACATGATTGGTTTTGGCAATGACGAAGTGATTGCTACTCGGAAATTAATTCAAGAAAAGCACCCTGAATTAGACTATGTAGTCATTTCCAGTACGCATGTGCATTCAGCGCCTGATTTGATGGGCATGTGGGGACCTTCTGAATTTGTTCGTGGGGTAAATAACGACTACATGAAACAAGTACAAGCTGGAATCGCTACAGCCGTAGGGGAGGCCTTTACTTCTAGAAAACCAGCGCATTTTAAGTTTGCCCAAGAGCCAGATCGACTCGGTGATTTGGTAGGGGATACTCGACCTCCTTTTGTTTTTGATGCAGGCTTGCAGCTAATGCAAGTGCTCGATGCTCAGACTGGTGCCACGCTTGGAACGGTAATGAATTGGGGAAATCATCCCGAGACCTTGTGGTTGGAAAACATTCAAATCAGTTCCGATTTTGCGGATCCTTGGAGAAACTTTGTGGAAGCCGGAATTCCCGTATCAGATACGTTGGCCGAACCTGGCATAGGTGGTGTAGCGATCTTTTTGAATGGTGCTGTGGGAGGATTGATGACTACGGCTCCTGATCTAACAGTTGTAGATCCCTACACGGGTATTTCCTACCAAAAGCAGGCTCCAGACAAACTCCTTGCTCAAGGAAAGGCTTTGGCTAAAATAACCTTAGAAACTTTGAAAGACAGCAGTTTGATGGTTCACTCTTCTTTGGACTTAGGAATTAGAGCCAAGAGCATTTCTCTTCAGATGGACAATTCGCTTTTTCAGCTGGCAGCTTTCGTAGGGATTTTTGATCGAGGATTTGTGGGATGGAAACAGATTCGATCGGAGGTTTCTACCTGGAAATTAGGGCCTGCGACATTCGTTCATGTGCCTGGAGAACTTTATCCAGAAATCCTTCATGGTGGAGTAGAATCACCTGCAGGCGCAGATTTTCAACTAGCTCCAGTAGAAGTTCCAGCTTTAAAGGAAAAGATTCCTGGCAAGTATCGATTTTTTTCGGGGATGTCAAATGACATGATCGGTTACATCGTGCCCAAAAGTCAGTGGGATGTAAAACCTCCATTTACGTACGACTATAAGGAGCGGCCTTACGGTGAAATTAACTCCCTAGGACCAGAAACAGCCCCAAAAATACATGCCGAAGTGATGGGCATTTTAGGAGAGCTTGAAAAATTAAAGCGGTAAAAAATTCCGGTGCACTTTAAAAATTTATAAAGTGCACTGGAATTAATTTGATTTAAGATTCGTGAATTAGAATTTTTTCGATTTTATCTCCTGCACGGATTGCATCAATCACTTCTAGTCCTTCCATCACCTTACCGAAGCAGGTGTGGTTACGGTCCAAATGTGCAGTATTTGCTCTGCTGTGGCAGATGAAAAATTGTGATCCTCCTGTATTTCTTCCTGCATGTGCCATGGAAAGTACACCGCGATCATGGAACTGGTTTCCACCATCCAATTCGCATTGAATTTTGTATCCAGGACCTCCAGTGCCAGTGCCTGTTGGGCAACCACCTTGAACTACAAAGTTTGGGATTACACGGTGAAATGTAAGTCCATCGTAAAAACCTTTTTTGGATAAATCGACAAAGTTTTGAACCGTGATTGGAGCGTCTGCTTCATAAAATTCGACAAGCATGGTTCCTTTTTCAGTTATTATTTCAGCTGTTTTCATGACTGGGTATGATGATTGGGGGTTAATTCAGATTGCGATGCAAAAATAGGGGTTACAGCGGCTTTTTGTTGGTTTTATATGAAAAATAGTGAAAATTAAGTCATGGTGTAAGGGTATTGATTTCATAAACCTGGCTTCTACAGCAGCATGTTGGGAAATGCAATTAAAATTTACTTGGATGGACTTTACTAAAAAATTTCTGCGACAATTTTCTCTGCTTGGAATTTGTGCGGAACACGGCCCATTTTTTCTTAAAATTGATTCGATAGCAATAGATTCTTTATGTTCAAGTGCCAAAAAAGTTTATCATTGCAGTAGAATTTAATCCATTCAACCCGAAATAGCCGTGGAAAAAACACTTCAAACAGAATTTGCAGGCCCAACTGCTTTTGGTCATCCAAAAGGACTCATGACTTTGTTCTTCACAGAGATGTGGGAGCGCTTCAGTTATTACGGCATGCGTGCCTTATTGATTCTATTTATGACCAAGGCCATAGCAGATGGAGGGCTTGGTTTTGATGATCCTACGGCGGGTGCTGTATATGGCTTGTATACCATGGGTGTTTACTTACTGGCATTACCAGGGGGATGGCTTGCAGATCGATTGTTTGGCTTAAAAAAGTCAGTTTGGTATGGAGGAATAATTATTGCCCTCGGTCACTTTATGATGGCTGTACCAGGCATAGAAGGATGGATTTCTGGTGCTTCTGAAGCAAAAACTACCTTGAGTACCCTAGATACCACTTCTTTTTTCATGGGACTTTTGCTGATTGTCCTTGGTACGGGTTTATTGAAACCAAATATCAGTTCCATAGTAGGACAACTTTATCCAGCTGGCAGTTCCAAGCGTGATGCAGGCTTTTCTATTTTTTACATGGGCATTAATATAGGAGGATTTATAGCTCCTTTGGCCTGTGCAACAGTAGCAGAATACGACATGCATCTGGGTTTTGGATTGGCAGGTCTAGGAATGATTTTCGGATTGATTCAGTACAAGCTTACGGGTAAGGCATTGGATGGCTATGGTGAAATGCCAGTTGTGGCAACTCCAGCTGAGAAAGCTGCTCAAACAAAATTAAAATCCTTAACCTCAGTTATTGGATTGGTAGGTATAGTAGTCATAGGCTTGTTGTTTTCGGGTGTGGTACCTATTGATGTTGAGGCTATCGCTAAGTCTTCTGGTACTGTCATCGCAATTGTCGCAGTTGGTTATTTAGGCTATGTCATTGCTTTTGGTGGTCTCAACAAAGGGGATAAAAATAAGGTGGGCGTTATTGCTGTTTTATTCTTTTTCTCGGCCATGTTTTGGTCAGGTTTTGAGCAGGCAGGTTCAACGCTCAACTTGTTTGCAGAGCGCTTTATGGACCGTATTGTATTGGGCTGGGAGATTCCCACTGGATACTTCCAGTCTATCAATTCCCTGTTCATCATCATTTTTGCTCCCTTCTTTGCAGCACTTTGGGTATGGTTGGGTCGGAAAAATTTAGAGCCAAGCTCTCCGCTAAAATTCACCTTTGGACTTGCCATGTTGGGCTTAGGCTTTTTTGTGATGTATTTCGCAACGAAGATTGCTGCTTCAGGTGAATTAGCAGCTCCAAGCTGGTTGATCATCACTTTCCTTTTCCACACCTTCGGTGAGTTGAGTTTGTCCCCTGTAGGGCTTTCTTTAGTGACCAAACTATCTCCTAAAGGATATGGTGGTCAAATGATGGGCATTTGGTTCCTTTCTGTAGCCTTAGGCAACTTGTTTGCTGGATTGATTGCAGGAGAGGCGAGTGGGGGCTCTGAAGAGGGTCTTGCCGCTATGCCAGATCAGTTTATGTTGATTGTGTATACGGTGATGGGATCTGCTTTGGTCTTATTCCTTTTGAAGCCTGTACTCAAGAAAATGATGGGGGAAGTGAATTGACCGGAATTTAGGTGGCAGAGAATAGTACAAAGTACAAAGTACCAAGTACGAAGTACTAAGTACCAAGTATGGACTAGAATTCTTTCCCCGTCTTGATAATTGCCTGCCTGTCGGCAGACAGGATACTAGCTACTAGATATTTTTCAATGTCGAAGTGGGGAAAAGTACAATGTACCAAGTACGAAGTACAAAATATGGACTAGAATTCTTTTCCCGTCTTGCTACTTGCCTGCCTGTCGGCAGACAGGATACTAGCGACTAGATACTTTTTTAATGTCGAATGCCCAACGCCGATATAAGAATGTCGAAGTGGGGATTCGTGTTCTGACCCAAATAGTACTTCTATAGAATCTTGGTACATGGTACTTCGTACTTGGTACCTTGTTCTTGATACTAAAACGTATTTATACCTGGTACTTTTTACAAAGTACCAGGTACAAAAAAAGGGCTGCTCTTGCGAACAGCCCTTTTTTTTAAGAAAGTGGATTCGATTAGTTCAAGAACTCATCGAAAGTTAAACTTACAAAGTACATAGTACCTACAGTTGGGTTACCCCATGCTTGTCTGTATCCTGCGCTGTTGAAAAGGTTAGATCCACCGATTTTCAAGATTGACTTCAAAGCCTTCATTTTTATGCTCATTTGAGCATCGAAAGTTCCGTAAGCAGGAATCACAGAAAGTTGCTGTGAAGATACCGCAGGCGCTACGAATGAAGACTGCCAAGCAAATTCACCCTGCCATCTGTAAGACATTGCAAAACCAATGTTCTTCACAATCTCACGGTTAGCGAAGTTTACCACATATCTATACTCAGGAGTGTTGAAAGAAGGCTGGAAGCCAGTTACTGTCAACTTCTCAAGGTCCTGAAGTTTGTTGTAAGATACGTTACCACCGATGGTGTAGTTCTTAGGCAAGCGGTAATCTGCGCCCAATGCCCATCCCCAAGATTTAATCGTCTCAGTTCTGTTAGCTGGCATAGAGTAGATGTTTCTTGTGTTTGCACCCAATAGGTTAAGACCCAAAGTTGATGCTGGGCTAGTAGCCACATAGTTCTTATCCTGAACCAATACCTGGCCACCAATGAAGTTTTCAAAACTATTGAAATAGGCATAAGCATCGATCAACAATTTGTTGGAAAACAAACCTTTGTAACCCAATTCGTAAGATCTAACGGTTTCAGGTTTGAATTCGCTAGGCTTGAAAGCTACTAGCTTATCCTTCGCAGCAGCAGCAGCATTGGCAGGCACCAACTGAGCAGCGATAGTAGGAACGATGCTTGGTACCAAGGCTGCAATGGCTGCAGGAGCCTGAGCTGCTGGAATCAAACCAGCTACTACTTGCTGAGTAATGATTGAGGTAGCTTGCGTAATTGCCAACTGTGTAGCCTGTGCTATAGTAGCTTGGTATACAGGTGAAGACGGTTGAGTACCCGCTAAAACAGCACCACCAAAGTTTGTAACTGTAGCAAGGGTATACACTGGGTTTCCAGAGAAGTTGTACTTATTTCTGAAAAGTGGAAGGCCACCAATCAATCTTGCTTGAGGAGTCACAAGGTCAATGTATTGATCTTGCGTAGTTGGCAGACGGAAGCCAGTTTGGTAAGAAGCTCTGAAGTTGTGAGTTCCTGCAGAATAAACACCCGAAATACGTGGGGACAACTGTCCTTTGAAGTTTTCGTTTTTGTCATAACGGGCAGAAGCAGTCAATCTAAATTTGTCATTGAACATAGACTTAGAACCTTGTGCATAAGCGCCGTGCTCTTTGATCGTGAATTCATCCCCATTCTCGTCAGTTGTGAAAAGGGTTTTGTCAGAATTTAGTTGGTAAGTTCTGAAGTTAGCGCCTACAACGAAATCAGCCCACTTGATATTTGTGAACTGGTAAGAACCTTCCACATGGTATAAGTTGGTTTTATCCACAAACTTCGCACCTACGCCTTGTGCATTTCCTGGGATAGGACGACCAGTTACAGCTGTTCTAGCAGCATTAAATGCAGCAGTTCCAGGTAGTAATCGGCCCTGATCAGCAAATGCTCTAGCAGCATCATGCG
>Ga0315905_10001303_pt1 | contig 26756 bp, 25 predicted proteins | sample LakEriMetagenome_5_FD_203522 | JGI IMG/M metagenome (GOLD analysis project Ga0315905, IMG submission 203522) | Freshwater fungal communities from buoy surface, Lake Erie, Ohio, United States - Buoy 4 MA121 | ecosystem: Environmental > Aquatic > Freshwater > Lake | place: USA: Lake Erie, Ohio...
GCGTTACCAAAACCCCCACCGCCGCCCCGATTAGCAAATCCCGCCACCACATCAGTGCCCGGTCTGGGGACACTATTTTCCGTTGGCAATGTACTCGCCCGTTGCAGTAGTGCCGTGTTGAGATTGGCAAGACGGGCTTCCAATCCAGAGGAGGGAACAGGGCTTTCCGCCGCTTGACTAGCAGGGGGTAATGAACTGATGGTCGCTAAGGCGATCACAAAGCCCATCCAGGTAGACCGATTATTAATATGCATAGGAGGCGTTTTTCAGAGGAATGGAATAGAGATGACGTAAAAAAGCAAGATTTAGAAAGTCAAGCCTAACATTACTTACCAACGGTTGATAAAACCGCCGCCATCGGGCCAACGACGATTAAAAAAGCCACCGCCATCTCGCCAGCCGTTGCGCCAAGGGTTAATGTTGCCAAAGCTGCCGCCCCCCCGTCCATCGCCCCAACCGCCCCGCCGGGAATTCACAAAGCTACCCCCTCCCCTTGCGTTCCCCCAACCGATAGCAAGTTCCTGGGCTGTTTTCGGGAAACTCTCTTGGGGCAGATTTTCGGCGGTGGTTTTGACGGTGGATTGAATACGGGCAATACGGGTCTCGATGTTTACTTTTTCAGTGACCGCTGAGGTTTCATTATTTACGGCGGAGGCTGAGGTTGTGGTCAGACTGGCGATCGCCACTAGGAAAGCTGTCCAACCGATTTGTGTGGAATTCATAGCGACTTTTTCAGAATAAAGACTTCAGAAACAGAAAGAAAGGGTTTAAGGGTTACGGCTTGGGTTGAGCCGGATTTTTCAGACCTTCAGGAATTTGTTCGTGAGTAATGGAAATATACTGGAAAAAGCGTTTGATATTTTCGGGTTTCACCTGTACAACGCCTTCCGGGCCGATCCATTTATTAACAAGGGCAACATCCTCCGGGTCGCCGAAATAATAACCTTCAGCCAATTTCACCAAGGCATAGTTCGCTAAACGCAAAAACGCTGGGTTATACTCCCGCATCATACAACTCACACCGTTATAAACCTGGGGAGATTCGGGCACTAGTTTTGTCTCTTTTAGCCCTAATACCTGCCGTAGTCCATCCATTTGTAGTCCATCACCAGCAACAGCCTCGACTTTGCCATCCCGAAACAACTCTAACCCTGCCTGGAGACTTTTAATGGGGACAAGTTGAACCTTGGACTGGACTAATTTGATGGTGTCTTCGGCGATGGTATTGGGGACAACGGCAATTTTTTTACCCACTAGATCCGCCGCTGAGGTCAAAGCCGCTTGCTTGGAGACTAACAACTGCATTCCCGATGCAGCATAGCTAACGGTGAAATCGACATATCTGTCCCGCTCCCAAGTAAATCCCACGCCACAGACTAGATCCACTTCCCCATTTTCAATTTTGGGAATAGCATCGCTAATATCTTGAACTTCTACCACCTGGAGGGTGACATCTTTGCCCAGTTCTCTGGTCACTTCCTCTCGAATCCGTTCGGCTACATCCACGGAAAAACCGACGACTTCATCTTTGTCGTTGACATAGGACAAAGGGACGTCATTTAAGTTAACGCCGAGGGTTAACGTTCCTGTGCGGGCAACCTTTTCCATCACCGTTTCGGCGATCGCCGTTTTTGCCCCAGCTACCATGAGCAAAAGTCCTATAACCGTCGCTGACAATTGCTTGAACATAAAATTTTCCCAAAGATTTGAGTGCCAGTGTAATATGATTCTGACCCTTTCGCCCCAAGGTTTATTAAAGTTTAAGGTTTCCCCAAGGCCTTAATCCTTCTCTGTTACATCGTTAAATCTGGATACCGAGAATGCGAAGGAGAATGGCACAATAAATAAGCGCACTTAAATTCTGTCTAACATTTTGTAAGGAGTCAACTGCTGTGGATGCCATGGAGTTTTTCCAAAACAGTTCCGGTAACTGGCGATCGCAACGCACCACCCATCACCTCGCCTTTCGACGGGCAGAAACAGGAACTTCAGAAATTTTTGTCGAAGCCCTCCCCGCCGATAACGAAAAAATCATCGAAATTTGTCAACTCCATGACTGCGATCCAGTTAAAGCCGTCGGCGGAGCCTTTGTCCGTTGGGAAAGTGCCATGGCCTGGGACAAAGAAGACGAGAACCACGAAGGAACAACGGTTTTTGCCCTCATCCCCGATGACGACAATCCCCAACAAGGTATGTTATTGCGGGAACGGGGTTATGCCGAAATTGTCCCGATCGCCGGACGATACCACATCGACGCAGAAGACGCCTTAGTCCTCGTCACCGACTACGAAACCATGACGACTATTGAACGGTTTTGGTTTGCCAACCCCAATATGCGTCTGAGAACTAGCACCGTGCAACGCTTTGGGGGATTCAATACCGCCACCTACTGCACCGAAATGCGGGTTCAAGAAAATACCGACAACTCCCCCAGTCCCGCCCCTGCCTACGAGCAATTTTGCGGTTGGTAAAACGCTGCACCACACAAGACTTAAATAATTGTAAGAATTTGTAATATTTACCGACGGGAAGGTCGCTTCCCCCTTATGATTTAGGATAATTAAATATCAAGCTTTTCTAAGATTCTGGAGGTTTAAACTTGGCTATTCCTTTATTAAATTACGCCCCCATCAGTCGCAATGTGCGGGTCGAAGGTTTTGAAGTCGGTACCGATGAGAAGCCCGTTGTCTTTACCACGGAAAATCTTCTCTCAAGCAGTGACATGGGCAACCTAATCGAAGCTGCCTATCGTCAAATTTTCTTTCACGCCTTCAAATGGGACCGCGAAAAAGTCCTCGAATCCCAATTACGCAACGGCCAAATCACCGTGCGGGATTTCATCCGGGGCTTACTGCTTTCCAATACCTTCCGCAGTAGCTTCTACGAAAAAAACAGCAATTATCGCTTCGTTGAGCATTGTGTACAAAAGATTTTAGGGCGTGATGTTTACAGTGAGCGGGAAAAAATTGCTTGGTCAATTGTCGTCGCCACCAAAGGCTACCAAGGCTTAATCGATGACTTGCTCAATAGCGATGAGTACCTCAGCAACTTTGGTTATGATACCGTTCCCTACCAACGCCGTCGCAATCTTCCCGGTCGTGAAGCAGGGGAATTGCCCTTTAATATCAAATCTCCCCGTTACGATGCTTACCACCGTCGCCAATTGGGCTTCCCCCAAATTGTTTGGCAAAACGAAGTGCGTCGTTTCGTTCCCCAGGAGAAAAAAATCACTGCTGGCAATCCGATGGGCTTTTTGGCCATGGCTCGCAGTATCAATCCCGCGGCCAATACCATCCCCAAAGTCTCCGCTCAAAATATCAACATCGAAGCTTCTGTACCCCGTCGTTAAGGGTTAGGGTTTGATGCTTGGGGAGCTAGTGGGCTTACCGGCAAGATTGTGCCACGCTTTGTCTAGATGGAGAAAGTAAGGCAGAATTTTGAAGGGAGTCTAGGCTAGTTCCTCTTTTTTTGTGCCAATTTTTGGATAAATCACCCCCTTTGAGCGGAAACAAACCGTTCAATCCCAGCTAAGTCTTTGTGAATGCGAATAGTATGATAATTTCCTTGGCGCTCTAACAAATCAGCGACGATCGCCGCTTGACCGACCATTAATTCCACCAACCAAAATCCATCTTTTTGTAAATAATCCGGCGATCGCCGGATTATTTCCCGCACACTATCCAGGCCATCTTCTCCCCCTGCTAAGGCGCTCAACGGTTCATGGGCAATTACTTCGGGTTGGAGTTGGGCCAATTCCGCTTCGGATATATAGGGCGGATTGGATACCATGCCCGCAATTTGTCCTTGTAAATGATCTAACGGCTCCCACCAATGGCCTTGGTAAAACGTGATCCGATCACCAAACTGATTTAACCGCGCATTTTCCACGGCGATCGCCAAGGCCGCTTCACTTTGATCTACTCCATGAATGGTCGCTTGGGGCAATAAATCTGCTAATCCCAAGGCGATCGCCCCACTGCCTGTTCCTAAATCTACCCAATGCCCTGTCGTGTGGAAGTCGTAACCCTGAGTTTGGAGAATGTCGATCATTAATTCCGTTTCGGGTCGGGGAATTAACACCGCTGGAGTCACGTTAATCAAAAAATTGCGCCAACTGACCTGACCGACCAAATATTGCACCGGATAGCGTTCTGTGAGGCGTCGTTGCCAACCCGCTTTCATCTCTGACCAAGGACGGGCTAATTGAATGATTTCCCGATGTTTATAATCTCCCAATTGCAACGCCAGCCTGTCTAAGTTCGTCCAGGCCTGTAAAAGCCAAATTAATTCCGCCCGCTCAATCCCAGCGGCGACCGCCGTTTGTTGGGCTTGGGTAAACCACTCTGAAAACTCTTCCCCTGAAACATTGAACACGATATCTCCTGCTCATCTAGGCTTAAAAATATGGCTTCAGCATTTAAAACTAAATCCTCCTCTGTTAACGACGGAAAGTCTACATTGGCTAGCCGTTTTAATATTTCCAACCCAATTTCAACCTGCTCTGTATCAGGTAATTTATCGAAACGTTTAAGAATTTCTTGCCCTAAAACCGTCATAGAACGTAATCCAATCACTACTTTAATCAAAAATTAACACAGAGTATGCGAGATATTCTCTGGTTAAGCCAATACGGCAACAGCGGTTTCTGTCCACCGTTTATCATTAACCCTTGTTTCTCTGGCAAAATAAGGACACCATTCGCCTCATGACCCATTTTCCAACTCCCATGGGCAACAAGCCAAACTCGCCCCCGTCTTTTAATCCCGATCAAGGGGATATCCCAGAAGTGATCCGGGATCAACCGATCGCCGACCCAACTTCAAAACCACCTTTGGGAGGATTGATTGCCGGTGGTATCGGCGCAGGGATCTTGGTGTTGCTGGCTTTGGTGCTGTTTTGGCCCCGTTCCCAGCCCGTGCCGGAAATTGTGGCCACCCCCTCCCCCGTCAATCCTAGTCCGACCCCGACTCCCGTTGATAACGTATTGGGTCATTTACCATACACCGAAGCACCCCTCACGGAATTAAAAGCCATCACCCCCGATGGTCGATTAAAACTACGTCAGGCCGCCGCAGATCAATTCCTGAAAATGCAGGCCGCCGCCAAAGCCCAAGGTATTGCCCTAGTTCCCATCTCTGCCTTTAGAACCCTGGAGCAGCAAAATCAACTATTCTTTGACGTCAAAAAACAGCGTAACCAAGAAACCCGTAAACGAGCCGAGGTGAGTGCGCCTCCGGGTTACAGTGAACACCATACAGGCTATGCGGTGGATATTGGCGATGGCAGTGCCCAGGCAACCCATTTAAGTGAAAGTTTTGAGGACACCAAAGCCTTTCAATGGTTACAAAACAACGCGGCGAAATACAGTTTTGAAATTTCTTTTCCTCCAAATAATCCCCAAGGGGTGAATTATGAACCGTGGCATTGGCGCTATGTTGGCGATCGCCCTAGTTTAGAATTATTCTACAAAGCCCGTAATTTGCCCCAGCCATCCCCTGCTCCTTAAATTTAAGGTTGAAGTGCGATCCATGTCCGATCACCACCACGGTCATCACTCCCATAGCCATCATCATCACCATCCCCTGTCCCCTGGCAGCAAAAATCGCATCTTTTTAATTAGTTTTGGTTTAAATGTGGGCATTGTTGTCCTCCAAGTGATCTTTGGGTTATTGAGTAATTCCCTCTCTTTATTGGCCGATGCGGGGCATAACTTTAGTGATGTGGTGGGGCTTTTAATTGCGTGGGGGGCAGTTTGGCTGGGGCAACGGCAGGCCTCGATTAATTATACCTATGGCTTGAAACGGTCAACGATTTTAGCCGCGCTACTGAATGCGTCCTTAATTCTGGTGGCCCTAGGGGCGATCGCAGTCGAAGCGGTTCATCGTTTTCAAAATCCCGTGGCGATCCAAGAAAATATGGTGATCGTCGTGGCGAGCTTGGGCATCGTCTTAAACGGGTTCACCGCCTGGTTATTTGCCAAAGATCAGCATGACCTCAACATGAGAGGAGTTTTCCTCCACATGCTCACCGATGCGTTAGTTTCCGTGGGGGTTGTGCTAGGGGCGATCGCCATTATGGTGACAGGGCAAAACTGGATCGATCCGGCCATGAGCTTGGTGATTGCGGTATTAATTTTTCTAGGAACCTGGGGTTTATTAAAAGATTCCGTCCGTTTAATCCTCGATGGGGTTCCCACGGCGATCGAAATGCAAGCCGTTCAAACCTTTTTGTTAGAACATCCTGTGGTACTTAGCCTGCATCACCTCCATGTCTGGGCCCTAAGCACCACCGAAACCGCTTTAACCGTCCATTTAGTCGTCGCTCCCACCACCACCCCCGATCAAATTTTGCAAGACATTAACCAAGCCCTCGCCAAAAATTTCGGCATTCTCCACAGCACCATTCAACTGGAAACGACAGAAACCCTCAATCAATGCCAAGTAACGGATAGCAATTGTTACCAGTGTTATTGAATTGAAGGTCTTTGGCCGTCAACCCCCAGAAAATTCGGGTTTTTACTGGGGCGTTTTGCTTTCAACCGCAATCAACGCCCAGACGATCGAACTACCATCGGCCGGGGGATTGTCCACCACTGTTTCCCGGATTCGCAGTCGATAGGTATAACCCGGTTCATGATTAAAGCCTTGAATGGGAGAATAATGCAGTTTCCAGCCCCGATCCGCCTTTCCTTGTTTGATCTGTAAACATTTTTGCGGCCCGACCCCCGTGCAATCAACTTGGGTAGGTGCAACCTCAATAATTTTTTCCACCCCTTTGGTAACGGCTTCAGTGGGATTGGGGACAGGGGTAAATTTCAGTTCTTGGCCGGGATTATCCCCATAGGTGATCACCAAGTCTCCGGCAGCCATGATGGTATATTCCCGGGCCGTCGTTAGGGCTTTAACAAACTGTTGCTCCTGTTCCATCAATGCCTCAGGGCAAGCCATCATCGTCGATGCCATTTGCTCATTGATACTCAGGCTATTGCCGTCAACGGTAAACTGACCCATTAACCGATTACATCCCCCCGATCCACTAACGGATTTGCCGGAAAAATTGAGGCTAGGGGGTTTATTGTCGGCGATCGGTGGTTTGCCCGCCATACTGACTAATTGCCACTGGGTATTGTGTAAAGGAGTGAATTGGCTTTCAGGAATCCAGGAAAGACTCTGGGTTTTCCCTTTATTGTTATAGGTCAAGGTCAAAATACCTTGGTCATCAATGCGATAGGACTGGATTTTGGGAAGCACCCGCACGAATTGCTTTTCTTGGGCCATGATCGCTTCTGGGCAAGCTTTACGAGTGGTACTAATCAGGCGATCGATGGCAAGGTTATTATTTTCAATGGTGTATGTGCCCCGAAAATTGTTACAACTGGCATTGCCGCTAAAATCCTTGTCAGTGAATTGAATAGTTATAGGGATATTGCTCAAGGGGGTCATTTCACTGCCGCTAACAATGTACCACTTAGTTCCTTGCAAGTTGTTGGGGATGGGGGCATCAGCAGCATAAACAGGAGCCATGGCGGGGAAGTAATTATTAGCCTGTATTCCCTTAAAGTTTTCAGCAATTCCGCTATTTAAACCGCAGAAAGTTAACGTTAAGAGTATTGTCTGGGGAATTTTGAAACGTCGATTCATACCTAACTTCCTCACAAAATCTAATATTTATCTCCATCAATCGTACCATTGTTGTTTCGGTTCTTTAGCCTACGAGGAGAACAGTTTATCAACTGGGTGCATTTTTTTATTAGGCGATCGCCGCTACAAAATCCCCTTTAGCTTCTAGGCCTGTGCCGCGATTGAGATAGGGATCGGCTTGATCCTGAGCTAATTCGATTGATTGAAACTCCCTCTAAATGCTGTCACTAAGATGAAAATTGCTACGACTATTTTACAAAAAATAACTTCTTATTTTAATTCCTTGCACTTATCCAAAGCAGTACTGGGAGAGTAACCCTTATTGATAAACCCATTAAAACAGACTTCGAAATTACTCGGTTGATTGTTACTGGGTTGGCTATTCCCATTATTGCCGGAAATGATAATGATCGGTTGACCAAAAGAATTGCTACTATTTTGACTGGGTTGAGGAGATGAAGGACAACCAAAAGGAGTACATTCCTGTCCTAAAGGAGGCTGTGGACAGCCAAAAGGAGTACATTCCTGTCCTAAAGGAGGCTGTGGACAGCCAAAAGGGTTGCATTCTGCCACACTAGATTGAGAACAACCAAAAACGTTGCACCCAGCAATTGCGGGATTATTTTCGATACCATCAAAAATAGCTGCCCATACAATTGAAAGAAAAAATGCGCTTACAGCCTTTTGCTTACTAATGTTCATGACCATATACAAAAACAGAAAATACTCATATCGTATGTTATTTTGTGCTTAATGGAGGTGTAAAGCTTTACTAAAATTTCTCCGTCATGAGCAGACGACAATTAATCTTACTAAGTTCTGTCAAACCTATTCTATAAAACTTGAGCCCGCAACCAGGCAACGGGTAAATATAATAATTTCTTGGGAGTCGGTACAAAAGCCCGCCGGTCAAATACATTGTAATTGTTCGCTTCAATCACATTCAAAATACCTTTATACAACATTAACGCCGTCCATACAGGCCAACGGGCATCCCGATTTAAGGCGCGAATTCCCCGTTCCGCATCTTCAAAATAACGCCGCGCTCGGCCAATTTCAAACTTCATTAAGCCCTGCCAACGTTCGTCATTAACGCCATTGAGCAAATCCTGTTCTGTATAGTCAAAGCGAGCTAAATCTTCGAGGGGTAAATAAATGCGACCCCGTTCCACATCCTCTCCCACATCCCGCAAAATGTTGGTCAGTTGGTTGGCGACTCCCAAGGCGATCGCCTCTTCTTGGGGAATATAAACGGCATCAGGTTGCCAAGGGGTTTGACCGCTCCCGGTATCAACGCCTAAAACAGCACTGGACATCAAGCCGACTGTGCCTGCGACTCGGTAACAATATTCGTCTAATTCTGCAAAGGTTTGGTAACGACAACGGTACAAATCCATGCGTTGTCCGGCGATCATGTCCCGAAAGGGTTGAATATCCAAGGGAAACTTTTCGATGGCATCTACCAACGCGACATCGGCATCATCCTGGGGATGGCCCGCAAAAATGGCTTCTAAACGACTTTCCCACTGGTCTAAGGTTTCTGGGGTCGTCGTTGCGGCTTGGGGGCCATCCACCAACTCGTCCGTACGTCTGCACCATAGGTAGATAGCCCAAATTGCTTTCCGCTTAGCCGGGGGCATCAGTAGCGTACCTAGGTAAAAGGTTTTGGCGTACTGAGCCGTGACTTGGCGACAAATTTCATAGGCTTCCTCAACAGAAGCACAGGGCTTTGCAGATGGAGACGGTTTAGGCAGTTGTAACATTAAGGACGGACGGGATTCGGAAGTCAGCGACCAGGGTTTAGAGTTGGTAACTGCGCGATGGGAAGAGATTTGACCGTTAGCCATTTAGCATTGTCGCATTAGCGTTGTCATTTGTCAGGAAGATTGCCGGGGCGGGGACTCCTTTAGCCGACAGTTACGGGTTCTAGTGCAGGAGTTATCGGCTTAGGTTGGAAGTCAGCGGCGATCGCCTGGGCACATTGTTTACCCGATAGTACCGCGCCTTCCATGCTGCCCAAATATTTTTGCATGGTAAAGTCCCCTGCTAAATAAAAATTTTGTACGGATGTGCGTTGGTCGGGGCGACAGGCTTGGCGGCCAGGGGTAGCTTTGTAAACAGAACGGGGGGTTTTGACGACGTGGTATTTGAGTAATTGAGCCGGGGTGTCACCGCTGAAATGTTGGGGAAAGAGTTGTTTAATCTCTGTCATGGTGACCTCAACAATTTCTGCATCGGATTTGGTGATCCAATCTTTGGCGGGGGCCAGCACTAATTCCAACATCGATTTGTCGGGATCACTGTATTCTTTACAGGTATTGCTCATGTCGGCGTACACACTCAACAATGGCGATCGGGAGAATAACAAGTGATCAATGTCGGTCAGTTTGCGATCAAACCACAAATGCAGGTTAATCACAGGAACACCTTCTAGACCCTCGATTTGTTTAAATTCAGGATAATCCCGCCAGGGTTCTGGAATCATGGCTTTTAAGGGATCAACGGGCATCCCTGAGACATATAAATCGGCGGTAATCACTTCATCGGCTGCGCCGTCTAAACCCCGAATTAAATAACCTTTAACGGTGTCATCTTCGTTTAATAAAATCTCTTTCAGGGGTTTATTGAGATGAACTTCTCCCCCTCGTTCAGTGATGTAATCCACTAACGGCTGACATAATCGTTCTGGGGGCGCACCGTCCAAAAAGGCCATTTTAGAACCATTTTTTTCCTGTAAAAATCGATTTAACGCCGTTAATAAAATGGTGGCAGAAATTTCATCGGGGTCAATAAAATTTAACGCCTTACTCATGGCAATAAACACTTCTTTTTCAATGCGGGGGGGGATGTTTTGCTTCGCCATCCACTCTGACCAGGTATATTGATCCATCTCTTCCACATATTTCTGCCCCAGGGCGATCGCCGGTAATAACCCCAACCCAAAGCGGATTTTTTCCGGCCAGGTCAACATATCGTTATTGCGTAAAATCGCAACGAGACCATTAAACGGCGCCGGAATATCGGGAAAATCAAAGCGGGAATAGGTTCCGGGGGTTTCCGGTTGGTTGAAGATCATGCTGTGCTCTTTCCACTGCAAGCGGTCTTCGATGTCTAATTCTTTAAACAGTTGCAACATATTGGGATAGGCCCCAAAAAAGATGTGCAACCCCGTCTCATACCAATCTCCATCCTCATCTTTCCATGCAGCGATTTTGCCCCCTAATACGTCTCGACGTTCCAACACTATCGGGGTAAAACCCGCATCGGCTAAGTATTTGGCACAGGTTAGTCCGGCTAATCCGGCTCCGGCGATCACAACTCGCATGGGTCACTGTCTCGCTATGGCTTTGAGGGTTTACAAGGTTAAGAGTTATTATACGTTACATTTTGTAATGTTTTCTTAATGATTTACCGAGCCAGCACAGACACAACATTTTTAACGCGGCTCACACGAGTAGCGGTGGCCAGGGGGAATTTGCTTGTGGAATAGGGTTAGGAGGGGAAACAGGAACGGAACTAGGGTTAACGACCGATCGCCATTGAAAAAACGGGATTAAAAACGGCGAAAATTGCCAGGACAAGGTCAAACAGGTCGGGGGGCTAGCATCGAGACAGTGGATCGAAAAATGTTTCCAGACAAAGGGTTCGGCCACTAATCGAGATCCCCAATGGGTAATTTGAGCCCATTGACGATGGCAAGAATTGACCAAGCACAGACTATTGCCGACGTAGTTATCATTCGAGGCCAACAATAATAAGTCTTCCCCCAGTTCATAACAGACAAATTGGGCGGGTTGCCATTGCAACAAGGGGGTTTGGGTTTCCGCTGCGAGGTATTCCGTGATTCCCACCTGTTGGATTTGGAAAACCGGCAACCGATCCGGCGGCACTAACTCATCTGACATAGCTTGGGGATGGCCGCAACAATGTCCCCTCAGTTGGCTGCCATCGGTAAACTGGTAACGCCATTGCCATTGAGACGGGGGGCTAGGGGGCAGATCGGCAGGGGTGACTTGCAGATCAACGGCGATCGCCCAGGGGGAAAGCGCATATTGGGTTCGATAGTTCCACATAATTTTTCTTTTACGGTTGAGCGGAGAGTTCCCCGACCCCATCATGACGGTGATAGGTGTAAATGGTTTGGGGTTGCCATTGCCGGGAAGAATAGGGGGTTAAGGAGTCAAAATTAAAGGTTTCTCGGTCTAAACTGACTTGCAAGCCAATCATGGGATCATCGCCATTGGCCAATAACAGGGATAAACTTTCCAAGTTCGGCCAGGCTTTAAGGTCGGCCAGTAAGCGATTAATCAAATCGGGATAAAGTGAAGACAAATCTTCGTGCCAGGGCTGAGTATTGGGTAAATAACGGTCTAGGCCAACGTGGAAAATTAAGGAATTTTTGCCTAAGAGGGCGATCGCCACGGGTCGATCATCTTCATGGATAATGAGAGGCGTTTCTTGCAGGAGAATGCGGATTTTTTCTAAGGTTTGGTAACGGTGTTTGGTGGATTTGAACGGAGGAGAAATTTCAATGGCGATCGCCAACAGATAGGTTTTGACTAACCAGTGACCCAATTTTTCCCCTTTGGTGGTGAGGTAATGGGAATTGTAATCATTGGCTTCAATTAACAAAGGAACCCGCTCCACAATTTCTAATCCGTACCCTTTCAACCCGGCAATTTTGCGAGGATTATTCGTAATTAAGCGAATTTGTTTCACCCCCAAATCATTTAACATTTGGGCTCCCATGCCGTAATCCCGCAAATCCGCCGCAAACCCTAGACGTTCATTGGCCTCCACCGTGTCATAGCCTAAATCTTGTAAGGAATAGGCTTTTAATTTATTCACCAACCCAATGCCCCGCCCTTCTTGACGCAGATAGACCACCACCCCTAGCCCGTGATTTTCCAGCATTTTTAACGCCGCTTGTAATTGCATCCGACAATCACAGCGCAGGGAACCCAACGCATCGCCGGTTAAACATTCCGAGTGCATTCTCACCATCACTGGCTGCTGACTAAACTGGGCGGGATCGCCTTTGACAACGGCAATATGTTCGGTTTGATCTAATAAATTACGGTAAGCATAGAGTTTGAAATCGCCAAACTGACTGGGAAATTGGCAAATGGTTTCCCGTTGCACAAAACGGTCATGCTGGAGCCGATAACTGATCAGGTCGGCAATGCTAATAAGTTTCAAGTCATATTTGCGGGCATAATCCACCAACTCCGGTAACCGCGCCATCGAACCATCGGCGTTTTGAATTTCGCAAATCACCCCCGACGGATAAAGACCGGCTAAGCGCGCTAAATCCACCGCCGCTTCCGTGTGCCCCGCCCGTTTTAACACGCCCCCATTTTTGGCCCGGAGTGGAAAAATATGCCCTGGCCGCGACAAATCGTCCGGTCTGGTGGCGGGATTAATGGCAATTTGAATGGTGCGGGCCCGGTCTTCGGCGGAAATGCCAGTGGTGACTCCCAGATGGGGGGCGGCGTCGATGCTAACGGTAAAGGCGGTTTGATTACTGTCCGTATTTTTGCTCACCATTAACGGCAAATCCAACTCATCAAGGCGATCGCCGGTCATGGCTAGACAGATCAAACCGCGAGCTTCCACCGCCATAAAATTAATCATGTGGGGCGTGGCAAACTGGGCAGCACAGATCAAATCCCCCTCATTTTCCCGATTTTCATCATCCACCACCACCACCGATTTTCCAGCTTTAATATCCGCTAAAGCCGCATCAATGGGATCAAAAATAGACAGGTCTTCGGGGGAGATAGGGGAGGTAAGGTTCAAAATATCGCTCAGGGGTGGGAATTTAGGGAAATCGACAGCACTAAATTCATTTTAGAACCTTTCAGGGGTGGCTTTTGGGGAACCAATGTCGGTCTGGCCTGGGAAACCCTACCCCACCAAGATCCCGTCTTATGATGGACACTGGCTTGTTTTTTTACTTCTCCATGACCCCCCCTGATTTGACCCCTGATCCCCTAACGGAACCAGACTCTGTATCACCGCCAACTGTCCCGGTTTCTCGATCCGGGTGGTGGCCCTTGGCGATCATGGTATTAGTGGGTTGGGGTGGTATTACCTTCCTCAAACCCCATTGGCCAACCCTAACGACCCCTCAGTTTTCCAGTCAGATTGAAACTCCTCCCCTTGTAATGAAAGGCGGCGATCCCTATTTGCGGGCGTTAATGCGAACGATTAGTGCCAGCGAAGCCAATACTCCCCAGCCTTACCATGTGATTTATGGGGGTCAATATGTGACGGATCTCAGTAAACATCCTGATCGCTGTATTCCCATTGTCGCTGGCCCGAATCGGGGTAATTGTAGTACTGCATCGGGGCGTTATCAATTTTTGAATACCACCTGGGCAGAAAAAGCGAGTAAATATCATCCCCATCCCCAGAAATTTTTGCTCTGGAAAAATTACAGTTTTGAGCCGCAATATCAAGATCAAGTACTTTATCGTTGGTTGTCCGATTCCCAAGCCTGGGGAACTGATTTGTCGAAATTACTCAGAAATGGGGCGATCGATGAGGTATTAAAAAAGCTGTCCCCCACCTGGACAAGTTTAGGCTATGGCATCGAAAATAATCTGATTACCCATCGTTTACCAAAACTCTATCAGCAACTTTTACAAGAAGAATTACAGTTAGTTTCCCCGGCTGTTTCAACCTCAAAAGTAACGACAACTCTGAATCAGTAACACCAGAAGTTACAACGGCGATCGCCAAAAGCTCTAAAATCCCAATCTTCATTTCAAACGGCCTGATCGCAAAACACTGATCACCAACCATGATCCGACTAGGGCAGCAGCGGCAAATAAAACATTAGCCACAATGGTAAATTGTTGACTATTGGATCCCGTAGAAATAATTGCGGCCCCCATAATTAATGATCCCAAAACGATGCTAAAAGAGAGACGATTTGCTGACTTGTCAATACTCCGACGCACCGGATCAAGATCTTGGATTCGCACATTCCATTGCAAAGTTTCTGTGGTTAGGCGATCGAGAAAAACATCCATTTGTCGGGGAGTTTTCAGGGAAATCGATTTGAGGTCTAACACGGTGCGGAGTGCCGTTTGTAGGGGTGCTGTGCCAAATAATTGACGGCGAAATAAATCGGTGATCAGAGGATTAATTTCATTAAATAAATTTAAATCTGGGTTGAATTGGCGTCCGGCGCCTTCTAAGTTAGCGAGACATTTCGCATAAAGCCCTAAACTGCCAGGTACTTTGAGTTTGTTCGCCCTGGCAATTTGTAAAAATTCGTAGACGATTTCGCTGAATTTGAATTCCCCTAGACTCAGGTCGTAATATTTCCGCAACATACGCTCATAATCTACTTCTAAGCGTTGTAAGTTAGAGGTTCCAATGGATTCTGATAATTCCACTGTTAATTGGCTACAGCGTTTGGCATCTAAATCAACGATCGCCAACAGCATTTCCGTTAACAGTTGACGGGTACGGGGATCAAGGCGACCAATCATGCCGCAATCAATAATCGCTAAGCGGCCATCGTCTAAATAAAAGAGATTTCCGGGATGGGGATCGGCGTGGAAAAAACCATTAACATAGAGTTGTTGAAAAAAGGCGCGGAATAATAAAGTGGTAATTTCTTGTTTGCGTTCTGCCAGAGATTTATCGGTGGGGGGTTGGGTTAGATCGGCGATTAAAATTGGTACGCCGTCGAGCCATTCCAAAACCAAAAATTTTTCGTTCGTAAATTCCCAATAAACTTTCGGAATAATGACCTGACTGGGATCAAACCAGGTCGTTTTGTCCAGATTTTTACGCAGGGTATCGGTGTAACCCGCTTCGGTGGCAAAATTCAGTTCGGCTTTAACCGTTTGGGTAAATTCATCCGCTAATTTGACGATATCGTAAGTTTTACCAAACTCCGTCAGGGCAACGAGGTCAGCAATGTCTTTGATCAGTAAACTGTCCTGCTCTACGACGTTGTCAATGCCAGGGCGTTTAATTTTGATGGCCACGGCTTCCCCGGTTCGCAACAGGGCTTTATGGATTTGGCCGATGGAACCGGCGGCGATCGGTTCGGGATTAATGTCGGCAAAGGTTTCTGATAATGGCTGGGGAAAGTCTTGTTCTAAAAGGCTTTCAATCTCCACCCAAGGTACAGGCGGTACATTGGATTGCAACGCGCTCAATGCATCAATGTAGCTCGAAGGTAGTAGATCTGGACGGGTACTTAATAACTGCCCTAATTTGACGTAAAAAGGGCCGAGTTCGACTAAAATTCGTCGCAGCACTTCCGGCGGTGGAATCTGAGGTTCATCAGCTTTGCCCCCGGTCAGTAAGCGATTCATATAATCCCAGCCATTGCTCAGCAAGACTCGGAGAATTTGCGTACGGCGATCGCCGGATTGAGGTAAAGCAAACATGCAATTCAGTCCTAAAACCAACGCCTAACAGCATAGCCTTAGAACTGTTTTGATGCTTGTTTAGGGCACAGCCTAGTTTTTTAATCCTAATTTTCTGGGCCAGACCGCACGGAAATAGCGAAGACTTAATCCCCTAACAGTTCCAAAAATTGGGCTTCCGACAGTTGGGCGATACCTAACTTTTGTGCCTTTTTGAGCTTGACCCCAGGGGCTTTACCCACCACGACATAATCGGTTTTAGAACTCGGCGCACTGGTACACTCTGCCCCCAGGTCTTGGAGTCGAGTCTTAGCCGTTTCCCGATTCATGGAATTTAATGTCCCCAAAATAACGACTTTTTTGTCCACAAGGAGATGGGGACCAACGGTTTCAGGGTTAAGCGTAGATTCCGGCGTAGATGCAATCACAGACTCAGAAACGGCTTCTACTGCTGCCGTTGTTTCGGTTTCCGGGAGATTAACTTGATCGGCGCTGGGTTCAGGGGTTAATTGATCTTCCGTTGCTTCCGCTTTGACCGGCTCCGGCTCCACTACAGACTCCGGCTCAATTTCAACAACAGACTCAGGTTGAGCAACGGCTTCAACGACAGGTTCTTCTGGGGTCACGGTTTCAACCTGATCCGCAATGACTTCCGGTTCAAGTTCGGCAGGGGGTTCAACTGCGGCGATTTGAGGTAAGACCTCTGGTTGTGGGGTTAATGCAGGTTCGGCAATTAATTTTGCTTGGGCTTGAACAAGTTCGGCTAATTGCTGCTGGAGTTTGGCCACTTCTGCTTGGGCAAGTTGCAATGCTGCCGCCTGTTCTTTTTTCTCCGCTTTGAGGCGATCGCCTTGGGCTTGGGTGGTTTCGAGTTTAACCGTTAACTCTTGATTGGTGAGGGCTAAAGCCTTTTGAGTGTTTTCTAAGTTATTTAACTTAGCGATGAGTTTCTCCTCTTCCTTTTGCCACCCTTGTTGAGCCTGGGTTAACTGTTGCAGGGACGTTTCTAGGGTTTTAACCTGAGCTTGGGCTGACTCTCCCTGCTGCTGGAGGTTGTGTAAATTTTGTCGAGCCTGATCCCGTTCACTAGTTAACAGTTGGATTTGCTGTTCCAATCCACTAATTTGAGCGGTTAAGGCTTGGTGTTGCTGCTGCCAGCTTTTTTCTTGTTCGGCCAAATGCTCAGCGAGGGCAGATTGCTGATCTTGATTAACTTGCTGGAGTTGTTCAGTAAGTTGTCGATTTTTGGTTTCTAACGCCTGTAATTGCACCAACTTAGGACGGGCTTCCGCTAAGCTATTGACCGATTGCCGTAACCGATCCGACAAATTACTATTTTCCTGTAGTAATTCTTGGTTTTGTTGTTGTAGGGTTTTTAGGCGATCGCCTTCAGCCGTTTGCTGTTGGGTTAACTGATTCCGTAACGTCGCTAGAACTTTTTCTTGGGCCTGATAATTTTGTGATAATTCATCTCGATCCGCCAACGCAGCGTTTAACGTCGTCTGACTTTGTTGCAAATCCTGTTCAAGATGACGGAGTTTCCCCTGGATATGTAACACATCCTCGGACGGGGTCGGCATCGGGATCACAGCGGGGTTCGCCAAGGTCGTTTTTGACTCGCTCAGGGCTTTTTGTTGAGCCTGAAGATCTGCCGTAGCTTGGGCAAAATTGCGGCGAGTTTGCCAAGCAGCAATCCCTCCCCCTAGGGCAAAAATCAATCCGATTAATGGGTAACTCAATTCCAATGGGGTCATTCCCCGCCTCCTATAGCAAATAGCAAAAACGTCAATGCCAGTCAGCGATGCACAAATGTTGAACTGGATTCTAGATCCCCTTATAACAAGTTTGTGACCATTTATACATCAATAGTCGTAAATCTTAATCAGTGGTTCAGTGGGGTTCAGTTCTGAAACGGCGTTCTGCTGCTGGGATCTCTTTGGATCTCTCCGGCGATCGCCTAAAAAATAGACAGGCAGACAACCATTAGCCCGTTCATCAAAATGTATCCAAAATGTATCCAAACCACTGCTTTTGGAATCAAGCACTGAACTGTTGGATAGTTGCATCGGACTCCGCCAGCAAATCACTGGTGAGCCGAAACAACTCCTGCCCCGTGTGCAAAAACGACTCATCGTAATTTTGGGTAAAAGTGGTCAATTCCTCCAAGGCATCCTCCACATGATTCAAGGCGTAATAAAGAAAAGCAGCGACCTTAGCAAAAGACTGGGGATTGGGAAACGATTTCAACCGCTGGCGACAAGTGCCCAAACACCCCGTCACATCCATCAGATAGGACTGAAAATCTGCCATTAAATCATCATCAAACAGGTCTGCGGCTAGATTGTCAATTTGCCAGTCCAAAGATTCTATCGCGCTCATTAATCCTGTGATGATGGGATAGTAAACCTGGCTTAACCATTGTTCCCGGTTGAGATCCGCTTGCTGAGACCGCCATTGGCCTTGGCGACATTCTTGACTCGCTTGACGATTACGGGACTCTCTTCGGGGAAAAGCACCATTATTAGCGTGAATTTGGTCATAATGACGACGATGCTGGGGATCATTCAAAATTTCGTAGGCAGCATTAATCAGAATGATTTTTTCATGACTAGCCTGGGGCGTTTGACTATCGGGATGGAATTGTTTCACCAATCGACGATACGCAATTTTAATATCTTGTCCCGTCGCATTTTTCGGTAAATCTAAAATATCATAATAATTCATAGACTCTACTAAATTAATTATTTTATGGCTTGATCAAACCAAGCTTTTCTGTTCATCTTGATTTTCGATCAATCTAAATCAAGGAACCAAGATTTTTTTGCTATTTTAGGCGATCTTAATTCATTATCGATGGGACGGCGATCATCAAAAAATTCCCACGCTTAGGCTGTCAAATCCTGACAAAAAACGGAAGCGGACTTTAGCAAACACATTACCTTTTGTAAATAACTGTAAACAATCCGTCTAAACTTTCTAAACTTTGATGACATTTCAACAGTGGTTGACGGGGATTACCTAGGGTTGGAAGAATAGGATGATTCTGCGACGGCGAAGGACGGTTTAACCGGGATTCTGTGAAGAAAAACTGAGAGCACCAAGGATCTTAGTGGCTTTCCGCATACTACTTTTTACACTCCTCCAATTGCTAGATGCGCCGAAAGTGTTTTTTAAGGTATCCGGTGGAGTGTGTACATGTTTGCAAAAAAAAACGTGTAAAAACTGATGACAGTTCAAAAACTGTTTACCTTTCTGCTAATATGATTGCTAATCGACCAAGGTCTATTTTCTCTTCAGTATTCATTACGCACTGATTAATTTCCATTAATCACTGCGAAATGTAGAGTAAGAGGAATAATATCTTGGGCTTTAAGCTTGAATCTAAACCATTCCATTGCTACATAATGTCTATCAATGCCTATAAACTCATTACGACATTGACAGAAGACGGCACAATACTGTTGCAAGACATACCGTGTTCCGCTGGCACTTCTGTAGAGGTCATCGTATTAGTGATTCCTGAAGGGGAATTAAGTAAGTACGGTGTACAAAGTCCATCAGATGATGCCGGTGAGGGAGAATCCTCGTCTGCCAAAGTCAAAGAATCAGGCGCAGATTATTTAGGCGCCATTGCCCATACGATGACCGAATGGAACTCTGAAGCTGATAATTCTGCCTACCGCCACCTATGAATACTATTTACGAACAATTTGACGTTGTCATTGTCCCCATTCCGTTTACCAACCGTAAATCCGACATTCGCCGCCCGGCGTTGATTTTGTCCGATGCCTCTGCTTTTAATAATCGGGTTAATCATAGTGTTATGGCTATGATTACCTCTGCCAAAAATGCTCCCTGGCCTTTAGATACGCCTATTGATGATACCCGTTCCGCCGGTCTGTTTACGCCATCTGTTGTCAGGATGAAACTGTTTACATTAGAGCACAAGTATATTTTGGATTGCATTGGCTCTTTGTCAACCCAAGACAGATTGATGGTTAAGAGTGCATTTCCCCACGTTTTTAAACTTAATTAATAACCTGCTTTAGTGATTGAGAAAAATCAGCTCATTCTTAATCTTGTGAAAAGTTTGTGGTTTAACATCATTGCCATCATTTAATTAACTTCCGGTTCTCCATTTTCATTTGGGGAACTATTTCTATTTTTGGGGCCAAATTAAATCGTCTAATGCTTGATAATCGGGTAATTCCGCTGGGATAACACACCCCTGTCTCAGGATCTGGCGATCGCCTTGGGGTCTGGCAAAGAGTTCACTAAAATACCGGGCATTAAAGATGACAAAATCCGCTGAGCAACCGGGCTTGAATTGGCCGATTCCCTGATCGCTTAATCCCATTAATTGGGCGGGAGTTTTGTTAACACTGGCACACCATTGGCCATAAGGATGATCTAATTGTCCGATGCGAATGGATTGGGTTAAAACTTCGAGGCCATCATGATCACCATAGGCAAAAAACGGATCACGGCAATTGTCACTGGCAAAAGCAAGGGGAATACCGTGGGCTTGGATGGCATGAACCGGAGGGATTCCGCGCCAGGTCGGGTGTTGATTGCGACCTTGCAAATACAAGTTACACAGGGGCAGACTAACGATCGCCATCCCGGCCGCTTTGACTAAGGTTAATGTTTCGTTGACTTGATCGGGGCTTTGTTGATCCAAACTACAACAATGACCGCACAAAATTTTGCCCGTAAACTCCATCTCCAGGGCTAGTTCTGCTACCTGATGCAAAACACGGGAATGGCGATCGCCGTTTTCATCAACGTGTAAATCTAGGTCTAATTGTCGTTCCTGAGCCAGTTCAAATAATCGTCTCAACTGGGGCAGTAAATCAGGATTGGTATAGGCCACGCCCCCCAAAATACTGTCGCAATCCACCATCTGATCCGCTAACGTTTCTCCCGCTGGGGTTAAGTAGTAGTCCGTTGTGACCAAACAAACCCCTTGCAAAATTAGGCGATCGTGCCATGCTTGGCGTAACTGCTCAAAAACCTCAAACGCAATTTTTCCCTGGGCATCCCCCGCATCAATATGAGTTCTGATCGCCGTCGTTCCGTGGGCGTAGCTACATTGCAAACCAAACGCCATCCGACGATAAAGATCTTCCGGCTGAAAATACCGTTGCCGATCCCGTTGAGCACTGTGGAGCGCCCCTTGAAATGTGCCGTCAGGATTCGGCGATCGCCCCCAAATATGACCCTTATCCAAATGGGTATGGATATCAACAAACCCTGGAAAAATAATGCGTTTTGCCAGATTAATGCGGGGAATTAATGAACAAATCGGCGTTAAATCCGCCGCTGGAATAATTTGAGCAAGCTGACCATTTTGAATTTCTAAATGGCAGAGGGCAAGGCCTTCTGGAGTCGTTGCCGTAATGGTTTGATCGGCAATTAAATAAGGGGGAACGTGGGCATTTTCTAGCCAATAATGGGATATATCGGGCAGAATTAGGGATTTAGGCATAAATTCCTCAAGATTGTTTAGGGATCAATCATTTTTTGATTCGATGGTAGATAAAAAATACCGATATAATTAGCCTAATCTTTTCCATTCAAAATAAGGGGTATCCGTGAATAGTGAGCGAGCCTATTGGTTAGCCTGGAGCCAAATTCGAGGTGTCGGTCCTGTCCTGCTTAAACGCATCGCTCAACACTTTGAACTCCTAGAAAATGCCTGGAAAGCAACGGCGATAGCCCTCTCAGAAGTGGATGGATTAGGGGGAAAACTAGTTCACCAAATCCTTGAACAACGTCCGACCATTAACCCTGCTAATTTACTGGATCACCATCAACAAAAAAATCCTCACTTTTGGACTCCTGCCGACCCTGAATACCCCCTACTCCTGTGGGAAATTCCCAGTCCGCCGCCAGTCTTGTACTACCTTGGCCAAGTCGATCTAGCCGACAATCAAGGACAAATTCCTGGTATTGGCATCGTCGGTACTCGCTACCCCACAGAACATGGTAGCCGCTGGACTCGTAAAATCAGTCAAGCCTTGGCCCAGCAACAGTTTACTGTAATTTCTGGTTTAGCCGCAGGCATTGATGCCGTTGCCCATAGTAGTTGTTTACGCGCCCAAGGTCGAACGATCGCCGTCCTAGGCACTGGGTTAGATTTAATTTATCCCCCCCAAAATAAAGCTTTATTTGAACAAATTGCAACGGAAGGCCTAATTTTGAGCGAATATGCTGCTGGAACCAAACCCGACCGGGGCAATTTTCCCGCGAGAAATCGAATTATTGCCGGACTCAGTCGAGCCGTATTGGTCATGGAAGCGCCACCCAAATCCGGTGCCCTAATTACCGCCAAATATGCCAATGACTTTAACCGGGATGTATTTACCCTACCAAACTCCCCCGATGTAAAAGAAGCCCACGGCTGCCTAAACCTAATTCACAACGGCGCAGAGATCATCCTATCAGAACAGCAATTGCTAGAAAGCTTAGGGGCGATTCCCCCATTAGCTCCCGAAGATCAACCTAACCGATCAGACGCTAAACCCCCTAACGTACCTAACCCAGCCCAGCCCACTCCCCCCCCCATGGATCTCGATCCAACCTTGCAGACACTCTTACAAACCCTTACCTCTGAATCTACTTCTCTAGATCAAATTGTGAGCAAAAGCGGCATCGCAACAGGACAGGTTTCGGCGGGATTATTGCAATTAGAATTGTTAGGTCTGGTCAGCCAACAACCGGGAATGCGCTATCAAAGAACCTAAATTTCAAGCAACCCAAAAACATCCCCCATTGCGAGAGAGTGCCTTTTGTAAGGTATTCAATCAAATCGGCTCAAGTTAGCTCAAAATTCCATAATGAGAATTGCTGATTTTTGTTGTAATTTTGATGTCATCGTGGACAATGAGCAATGGAAAGCGGCTCAGGTTGAAGTGAATGGCTATGCTTGATCGAGTAAAACCTGCAAAAACCTCTCTATGAATAATTCCTCTCCCCTCGTCGGCATCATTATGGGTAGTGATTCCGATTTACCGACTATAGAAGCGGCGATCGCCATTTGTGAAGAATTTGGTGTGCCGACCGAAGTAGCCATTGTTTCCGCCCATCGCACCCCAGAACGTATGGTAGATTATGCCAAAACCGCTCATCAACGAGGGTTAAAAGTCATTATTGCTGGAGCCGGAGGTGCGGCCCATTTGCCGGGGATGGTGGCCGCGTTAACGCCCTTGCCGGTGATTGGGGTCCCTGTACAGACTAGGACATTGCAAGGCATTGATTCCCTCTATTCCATTGTGCAAATGCCAGGAGGGATTCCCGTCGCGACGGTGGCGATCGGCAATGCCAAAAATGCGGGACTGCTGGCGGTGCAGATTTTAGCCTGTCATGATTCTAAATTACTCAGCAAAGTCCAAGCCTATCGCCAGAGTTTGGAGACGATGGTGCTGGAAAAACAAGATCAGTTAAATCAGGTCGGCTATCAAACTTATCTGGCAAACATGGCTAAAAATCCGTAATAATGCGGGCAGCAACGACTTTCTTTTTTGGCAATGATGGCTTTTCCTTCTCCCCGTTTGACCGTTATTTCTCGTTTCTTGATCAGTCTATTGTTGGTCAGTTTGTGTTTGATGCTGCCGGGACAAGCTGGGGCGACGGAGTTAAACCCAGAGATTTCGATTACCGCTGAACAATTACAAGCGGGGGACGCCCTAGCCAATAAAGCCTTTGCAGCAACGGAGGCGGGGGATTTTGCCACAGCGGAGCAATATTGGACGCAATTAATTAACGATTTTCCCCAGAATCCGGCGGTCTGGAGTAATCGGGGCAATGCCCGGGTCAGCCAAAATAACCTCGATGGGGCGATCGCCGATTTTAACCAGGCCATCAAACTAGCGCCGGATCAAGCCGATCCCTATCTCAATCGCGGCACGGCCCTAGAAGCTAAAGGGGATTTTACAGCGGCGATCGCCGACTATAACCAGGTTTTAAGCATTGATCCCAAGGATGCCTTTGCGTTCAACAATCGTGGTAATGCCGAAGGGGGATTAGGGGACTGGCAAACGGCCCTGGCGGATTTTCAACAGGCCACGGCGATCGCCCCTGATTTTGCCTTTGCCCAGGCCAATACGGCCCTCGCATTATACGAATTAGGGGAAACCCAGAAAGCCATTGCCACCATGCGTAAATTGGTGCGAAAATATCCCATGTTTGCTGATATGCGAGCCGCTTTAACCGCTGTTCTTTGGACAGAGGGGCAACAGGGAGAGGCCGAAAGTAATTGGGTAGCGACGGTCGGCGTTGATGGGCGTTATCAAAATCTGACCTGGGTAAAAGAAATTCGTCGTTGGCCACCGAGTATGATCACCGCCCTCGATCAGTTTTTAAGCCTCAATTAATGGCTGTGAAAAAAACGTTAACCCGTAACGATCAACGTTGCTTACCCAACAACGGTAGAAAACAAGCTTGATTAAGCGGGCGCGGCTATGTCTTGTAAGGGGCTTAGGGGAAAATTTAAGGCTTCCCGTTGTTGTAGATAAATCCGAGCAACTTCTCTAGCCAGGTTACGAATGCGGCCAATGTAACGGGTGCGTTCAGTCACAGCAATGACCCCTCTGGCATCTAACAAATTAAACGCATGGGAACATTTCAACACATATTCCAAACTGGGTAAAGCTAAACCTCGTTCGATTAATTGGCTCGCTTCTTGTTCGTAAAGGCTAAATAATTGAAATAACAAATCAGGATTAGACGCTTCAAAATTATAAGTACATTGCTCTACTTCACCCTGCCAGAAAATATCACCATAGGAAATGTTTTCATTCCATTGAATTTGGTCGATCGCCTCCACATTTTGCAGATACATGGCGAGGCGTTCTAGCCCATAGGTAATTTCAATAGACACAGGCCGGCAATCAATACCGCCACATTGCTGAAAGTAGGTAAATTGGGTGACTTCCATGCCATCAAGCCAGACTTCCCAACCTACGCCCCAAGCTCCCAAAGTGGGGGATTCCCAATTATCTTCCACAAAACGAATGTCATGATCTTCGGGATGGATGCCCAAGACCCGCAACGAATCGAGGTAAATTTCTTGAATATTATTGGGAGACGGTTTGATCAGCACCTGATATTGAAAATAATGCTGTACCCGATTGGGATTTTCGCCATAACGGCCATCGGTGGGACGACGACAGGGTTCCACATAGGCCACTGACCAAGGTTCTGGCCCGATCGCCCGCAAAAACGTGTGGGGATTCATCGTACCTGCCCCCTTTTCCGTATCAAACGGTTGGGCGATCAGACAACCCTGCTGGGCCCAAAATTCGTTTAATTTAGCGATGACAGCTTGGAAAGTAATAGTCATGGGTTTTGGAAACAGGAAGTTACAAAAAAGTCGCTTGTCTATTTTCCCACACCCCTGGCGATCGGGTTTAAACTGTCACTTCTTCCAACATTAATTTGGAGCGCTTGAGAACATCGGGCACCGTAATGGGGTATTTGCCATTAAAACAAGCGGAACAGAAATGACTGACATTCTCGCGGGTACAGAGCAACATTCCTTCATGGGAAAGGTACGCCAAGGAATCTACTTCAATTTGTTCGGCAATTTCCGCCACACTCAGCCGGGCAGCAATCAACTGTTCTTGATCGTCCGTGTCAATACCATAAAAACAAGGATGGGTGACAGGCGGCGAAGAAATCCGCATATGCACTTCCGTTGCCCCGGCTTCCCGCAAGGCTCGCACAATTTTACGGCTGGTGGTGCCCCGTACAATGGAGTCGTCCACAATAATTACTCGTTTACCGTTGAGTACATCCTTAAGGGGATTAAGCTTCATGCGGATGCCGTGTTCGCGCATATGTTGGGTTGGTTGAATAAACGTGCGCCCCACATAACGATTTTTAATTAACCCTTCGGCATAGGGAATGCCCGATGTTTGGGAAAATCCGATCGCCGCTGGAATCCCAGAATCGGGAACGCCCATCACCAGATCAGCCTCCACACTAGTTTCCTTGGCTAAATATTCCCCAATCCGCATTCGATAGGTGTATAAACTCTCACCATTAACCACACTGTCAGGACGGGAAAAATAGATCATCTCGAACACACACAATTTCCGTTCCGCCGTTTCCGCCAATGAGTAGGATTCCAAACCCGTTTCTGTAATCCACACCAACTCTCCAGCCTCCACTGTGCGGACATAGGTAGCACCGATAATATCCAACCCACAGGTTTCGGATGCCAACACGTAGCGGGGAATTTCCTCTTCTAATACCCCGATGACTAAAGGCCGAATCCCATGGGGGTCGCGGACACCAATAATCCCGTCGGGGGTGCCAATCACTAAACTATAGGCTCCCGTACAGAAGGTCAACGCGGCAATCGTCGCGTTGACCCAATCTTTGCCCTGATTCACTTCATTGGCGATCGCCACCCCAATCATTTCAGAATCCGTCGTGGTCACAAAATCATCACAGCCCCGCTCCACCAACGTTTGTCGTAATTGCTGAGTATTAACCAAATTACCATTGTGGGTCAGAGCCAAGGAACCTAAACGGGTCGGCAGCACGGCCGGTTGAGCATTGACTCGATGACTGGAGCCCGTGGTGGAATAGCGGGTATGGCCAACAGCATGGGTGCCAGTCAATTCATGGAGCTTATCTTCGTTAAAAACTTGGGAAACCAGACCCATATTTTTATAACAACGCACCTGGTCCCCCTCAAAGGTGGCAATACCAGCCG
>Ga0315905_10001305_pt1 | contig 26741 bp, 20 predicted proteins | sample LakEriMetagenome_5_FD_203522 | JGI IMG/M metagenome (GOLD analysis project Ga0315905, IMG submission 203522) | Freshwater fungal communities from buoy surface, Lake Erie, Ohio, United States - Buoy 4 MA121 | ecosystem: Environmental > Aquatic > Freshwater > Lake | place: USA: Lake Erie, Ohio...
TCGCCGGCGGCTACTTCGGCAAGGACAAGAAGTCCGCCAAGTAGTTCCAACCGAATCCAACACCGCACGCCGCCCCATGACCTGGTGCGGCGTGTGTCGTTTTGCGTGCATCACCACGCAGGCGCCGTGCTCCCCTGTCCGACCCGATGGACCAACTCCCCGACAACCTCCTGCGCAAGCTCGATGAACTGAGCGCCGAGTGGACCTCGCTCGGCCGCGAGCTCGAAGACCCGCTCATCGCGGTCGATCATCGACGCACTCGTGCCATCGCCATGCGGCGCTCGGCCATCGAGCCGATCGCCACCTCCTTCACCCGCTGGCGCGCCCTGCCCGCCGAGGCCGCGAGCCTGCAGGAACTCGTCGACTCAGGCGATCCGGAACTGGCCACCATGGCCAAGGCCGACCTTGCGGCGCTGGCCACGGAGCGCGTGGCGCTGGCCGACACGCTGCAGGAAGCCCTCGTCACCGCCGGCGACCGCGCCGTCGGGAACCTGATCCTGGAAGTTCGGGCGGGAGTTGGCGGTGACGAAGCGGGCCTGTGGGCCGGTGATCTCTGCGCGATGTATCTGAAGTTCGCGCAGCGACGCGGCTGGCGCGTGGAGGAACTCGAATCCAAGCCCGGCGATGCAGGCGGCGTGTCGCAGGCGATCTTCGCCATCAGTGGCGCGAGCTGCTGGAGCGACCTGGGCTACGAAGGCGGCACGCACCAGGTCAAGCGCGTGCCCGCGACCGAGGCGCAGGGCCGCGTGCACACCAGCACGGCCACCGTCGCCGTGCTCCCCGAACCCGAGGATGTCGAGTCGGCCGTCGACCCAGCCGAAGTCAAGGAGATGGTCACGACCGCCCAGGGACCCGGCGGACAGAACGTGAACAAGGTCGCCACCGCCGTGCACCTGATCCACCTGCCCACGGGCATCGAGGTCCGCATGCAGGAGACCCGCAGCCAGGGACAGAACCGCGAGAAGGCGTGGAAGCTCCTGCGCGCCCGTGTGCTCGAACGGCGCGAGGCCGAAGCCGCCGCACGGCGCAGCGACCAGCGCATCGCCATGATCGGCAGCGGAGGCCGCGCCGAGAAGATCCGCACCTACCGCTGGAAGGAGAACGTTGCGGTCGATCACCGCATCGAGCGATCGTTCCCGCTGCATGGGCTGCTCGCGGGCGAGCTCGAGCCGCTGGTCGGCGCCCTGCGCGCCGCCGACATCGCCGAGCGCATCAAGGCGCTGTGACCGGCACGGCCGGTGCCGCTGCCGGGGGGGGCGCCGCTGCGCCCTCGGGCTTCGGGCGAATCGTGCCGAAGAGATCGAGTTCCTGCAGCTTGCCCCCGCTGCCCACGATGAGCGTGTCCGCGAAGAAGCCACGCGCATCCGGGAGCGGCTTGAGCTGGATCACCGCCACCACGCCTTCGTCTTCCTGGTGCGACTCGATGAGTTCAGCCGTCACGGGACAGGCCACGCCGCCCTTCACCGACACCACATCGAACGGCGCGGTCGCATCCTTCGACTGCACCTCGATGCGCACGCCCTCGACCGGATCGATGCGACCCGCGTTGATGCGGTACTCGCGCATGCGCAGCACGGGACGCTTGATGGGATTCGCATTTCGGATCCGCACATCCACGAGCGCGCAACTGGGGTGATCGGTCTCGACGATCCAGAAGTCACCGATGGCCTCGCCCTCCGGGAACGACCACGCCAGCTTGTGCCGGGCATGCACGTCGTCAGGTGCTTCCTGTGGCACGAGCGTGGCCGGCTTGCCGTTCACCGAGAGCACGCGAAAGGGCGTGCCATCCGTGCTCTCGATGATGGTCTCGCCAGCACGCGCGCGCTCGCCGACCAAGTTGATGTAGGCAGGCACCGCGCGAACCGGCAGTGCGACCTCGCCCTGCACGGCCACGTTGATCGGCCGCGCGTAGCCCTTGGCGATGATCTTGAGCTGCGAGCGTCGGATCCCCTGCATCGGCGCGCCGCTGAGCTCGGTCTCGATCACGAAGCTCTTGCCTGGCTCGATCGTCACGCCCGCGGCATCGGTGATCGTGGTGCACTTGCACGACGGCGTGACGCTGAGCAGCGTGACCGACGCGGTGCCGCCGTTGGTCAGCGTGACCGTGCCACGCGCGTTGGTGTTGGGGAGCATGAAGCCGAAGTCGAGTCGCTGGGGCGTGACCGTGATCGGGGGCGGTGCATCGATAGCCCCCTCCTGCACCGGATCGGCCGGCTCGCGACCGGCAGGCGCATCGGCAGCTTCGCGAGCGTTGGGGCGCGGGGTGCGCGCTCGGGTGCGTTCGAGCCGGGGGTCTTCGCCCTGCCCCTTCGGCTTGATCGAGGGCGCTGCGGGCGAGGCCGCTGGGGCCGTCGCGGGGACATCGGTTGCCTGGCCGCTGGGCGCCGGGGCCGTTGCCGGCGGGGTCTGGGGCGCGTTCTGGGGGTATGCCACGGCCCCACCTGGCGCGACGAGGCCCGCACACATGGCGATCAGGGTGACTGCGGCAGCCCGGGGCGAAGCAGTGGCGTTCGGCATGCCGCGGAGCCTATCCGCCGAACCGCATTTTCGCGCTGGAATTGCGGTTCGGTGACCCGGTACGGCGCGCCGGCGGGAAGGTTGCAGTCGTTGGAAAGGAATCCGCCAAAAAATCTCGCCAGTCATTTGGATGTTCATGGAACCGGGCTATTGTTCCGCTGTCGACAGGGGAAACCCAGTCGGCCGCGCAACCCGGTTCAACCTGCCAAAGGTGAGAAAGACCAAAGGCACGGCCACACGGCTGCGGTGTCAACCAAGCCCTTTTCCCTCCCTCCGCCCCCGAGCCTCGTGCTCGGGGGTTTTTCTTTCTCCCCGGTGTCACGCGGCCCGGATGATGGCTCGCGCACCCCGCGCGCAGCCAGCAGGCGCCACCTAGCGGCCCAAGGGGGCATCCGCGCCTGTTTGCTATCGTTGCCCTTTCCCCAAGGGGACCCAACACCATGAAGAGCACCGACCTACGCCCTGGCATGGCCATCAAGATGGATGGCAAGCTGTACGTGATCACCCAGTACACCCACGTGACCCCCGGCAACCTGCGCGCGTTCGTGCAGGTCAAGATCCGGGACATCGAGAAGGGCACGATCATCGAGAAGCGCCTGCGCTCCGGCGAGGAAGTCGAGCAGGTCGAGCTCGATCGGCGCCCGATGCAGTACCTGTATGCCCAGGGCAAGACGCACGTCTTCATGGACAACCAGAACTTCGAGCAGCACGAGTTGCCCGAGGACGTGGTCGGCGACATGCCGCTCTACATGCTGCCTGACACCGAAGTCATCGTGCTGTGGTGCGACGGTCGTCCGGTGAGCATCGAAATGCCCAACGTGGTCGAGCTGCTGGTCACCGACACGCCGCCCGGCATCAAGGGCGCGACGGCCACCAACCAGCTCAAGGAAGCGACCATGGAAACCGGCCTGAAGACGCGCGTGCCGCCGTTCATCACCAACGGCGAGAAGGTGCGCATCAACACGACCGACGGCTCATACGCCAGCCGCGCCTGAGCGGGCTGCCGATCGACGACCTCACCCGCGCCCACGGCCCACGCCGTGGGCGCTGTCGTTGGCGCATGATCGACCGCCACGCAGCGGAGGCGTGAGCGCGGATCAATGCCCGGCAAGCGGGAATCGGGCGCAGAACGCGCGGATCTCTTCCCGCACCCGGCCGCACTCGGCCGCATCGCCCTTCGCCGCCATCACGCGGTCGAGCCAGTCGGCGACCTGGACCATCTCGCGCTCCTTGAGGCCGCGCGTGGTGAGTGCCGGGGTCCCCAGTCGAAGGCCGCTGGTGACCATCGGCGGGCGCGGATCGAACGGGATGCCGTTCTTGTTGCAGATGATGCCGGCTGACTCGAGCCACTTCTCGGCATCGGCACCGGTCAGGTCGGCGCTGCGCTGGCGCAGGTCGACGAGCATGAGGTGGTTGTCGGTGCCGCCGGTGCACAGTCGATAGTTGCGCTCGGTCAGTGCCTTGGCAAGCGCCTGCGCATTGGCGACGACCTGCCGGCAGTAGCCTTTGAACTCGGGCTTGAGCGCTTCGCCGAAGGCAACGGCCTTGGCCGCGATGATGTGCATGAGCGGGCCGCCCTGACTGCCCGGGAACACCTTGCGATCGAGCTTGGTCGCCAGCTCCGCATCGTTGGTCATGATGAGGCCGCCGCGCGGCCCACGCAGGGTCTTGTGCGTGGTCGTGGTGACGACGTGCGCATGCGGGAAGGGCGACGGATGCACGCCGGTGGCGCACAGGCCCGCGATGTGGGCGACATCGGCCATGAGGTACGCGCCCACCGAGTCGGCGATCGCACGAAAACGTGCGAAGTCGATCGTGCGCGGGTACGCCGAGTAGCCGCAGATGATGACCTTCGGCTTGTGCTCCTTGGCCAGGCGCTCGATCTGGTCGTAATCGAGCAGCTCGGTGCGCTCGTCGAGGTTGTATTCGACGATCGAATAGAAGGTGCCGCTGAAGTTGGGCTTGAGGCCGTGCGAGAGGTGACCGCCCGACTTGATCGGCAGGCTGAGTACGGTGTCGCCGGGGTTCATCAGCGCCATGAAGGCCGCGATGTTGGCGTTGGCGCCGCAGTGCGGCTGCACGTTGGCGAACTGGCAGCCGAACAGGCGCTTGGCCCGCTCACGCGCCAGGTCCTCGACCTGGTCATGCCATTCGCAGCCACCGTAGTAACGCTTGCCCGGGTAGCCCTCGGCATACTTGTTGGTCATCCAGCTGCCAGCCGTGTGCATGACGACGGTGCTGACGTGGTTCTCGCTGGCGATGAGCTCAAGCGTCGTCTCCTGCCGATCGCGTTCGCCCGAGAGGATCGTCGCGACCTCGGGATCGTGGCCCCGCAGCATGTCGAGCAAGGCTGCACCCATGGGATCGGCGGCGTCGGACACGGCTGGCACGGCGGTGGCTGGCGTCATGACCTGATCGTAGCGCGGTCGCTCGTATGCTCGGCGCGTGAAACGATGGCGACTTGGCCCCGCTGACTTGCTGGCCGGTTGTGATGCGCGCGGCCCCTGCACGGCGTGGGTCGAGCCCGGCGCCGCCGCACCCACGACCATGCGACAGCCTGCAGGGAGCGCGCGAGGACCCCGTGCCGGCCGCATCGATCCGTCGGGGCTCGATGAGCTCGTCGAATGCATCGAGCGCTGGCTGCGGGATCCATCCGTGCGCCCACGGACCGGGCTCATCCCGCTCGGTCCCGAATTCCATCGTGCATGCTGGCGGGCGCTTCGAGCCGTGCCGCCGGGTCGCACGGTCACCTATGCGGAGCTCGCGGCCTTGACCGGCCGGCCAAGGGCGGTGCGCGCCGCAGCGCAGGCCATGGCTCGGAACCGTCTCGCCCCGCTGATCCCCTGCCATCGGGTCGTGGCTGCATCGGGGATCGGTGGTTTCATGGGCACCGCGACAGGCGGATCCGCATGGCCGCTGCGGCTAAAGCGATGGCTGCTCGAACGCGAGGGACTCGCTGACGCATGATGGGCCGCGGCGTAGACTCCGCTTCCCCCAAAGGAGATCCAGCATGAAGGTCACGATGGTCGGTACGGGTTACGTCGGTCTGGTCACGGGTGCGTGCTTCGCCGACATGGGCAACGACGTGACCTGCCTCGACGTGGATCCGCGCAAGATCGAGACCCTCAAGCGCGGCGAGAGCCCGATCTACGAACCCGGCCTGAGCGAGATGCTCGAGCGCAACATCAAGTCCGGCCGACTGCACTTCACCCTTGACAAGGCCGAGGCGTACCGCGACGCGAAGGCGATCTTCATCTGCGTCGGCACGCCGAGCGACAAGGACGGCAGCGCCGACCTGCAGTACGTGCTGCGCGTGGCCAACGACATCGGCGATGCGCTTGAGGCGTTGGGTACCAAGGGCGCCGACAAGCTGGTCATCGTGAAGAGCACCGTGCCCGTGGGCACGAGCCACAAGGTGCGCGACGCGATCCGCGCCAAGACGAAGGTCCCCTTCCACATCGCCGACAACCCCGAGTTCCTGAAGGAAGGCGATGCGATCAACGACTTCATGCGGCCGGACCGCGTGGTCTGCGGGGTCGAGAGCGAGAAGGCCGAGGAGGTGCTTCGCGCGCTCTATGAGCCGTTCGTCCGCCAGGGCAACCCCATCTTCTTCATGGATGTCCGCAGTGCCGAGATGGTCAAGTACGCCAGCAACGCCATGCTTGCCTGCAAGATCAGCTTCATCAACGAGATCGCCAACCTGGCCGAGCTCTACGGCGCGAACATCACGAGCGTGCGCGAGGGCATGTGCGCCGACAAGCGCATCGGCAACCAGTTCCTCTATCCGGGCCTGGGCTACGGCGGCTCGTGCTTCCCCAAGGACACGCAGGCCGTGGTGGGCATGGGCCGTGCGGTCGGCTTCGACTGCAAGCTCAATGCGTCGGTGCACGAGGTGAACCAGGACCAGCGTTCCCACTTCTGGGGCAAGATCGAGCAGGAGCTCGGTGGCGTGAAGGGCAAGCGCCTGGCGTTCTGGGGCGTGGCATTCAAGCCCCGCACCGATGACATCCGCGAGGCGCCGTCGATTGCGCTCATGGAGCGTGCCGTGGCCGCGGGCGCCGCGGTGCGCGCGTTCGATCCCGTGGCCATGGAGAACATGGGCAAGGAGTTCCCGCAGGCGGAGGCGGCCAGCGACATGTATCACGCGCTCGATGGCGCCGATGCGCTGGTCATCTGCACGGAATGGAACGACTTCCGCAGCCCGGACTTCTCCGAGATGGCCCGCCGCATGAAGGGGCGCACCATCTTCGACGGGCGCAACCTCTACCGCTCAGCGCAGGTCATCGAGGCCGGCTTCGTGTACGCCAGCGTGGGGCGCGAGACGGTTCGTCCGTGAGGTCGACCGGCTGAAGCCGGAGGACCTTGGTCGGACATGGCCGGCCGCGTGCAAAAACTTCGGGATTCCCGCGGTTTTGAGCCGTTGCACCCCTTGAAGTGCGCGAATCCGACGATTATCCTAGGGATTATCCCGGAGCGGAGATTTGGACGACGCCCGGTTCGCACTCAGGGCCCCATAAACGGGCCAGAAACGGATTGAGAAATGGCTACCGCCACCAAGAAGAAGGCCTACAAGGCTACCCCCGCCAGCAGCCCCCGCAGCAAGTCGCAGGTCATCGCCGAGTGCGTGACCTCGACCGGCCTGACCCGCAAGCAGGTCGTCAGCGTGTTCGACACCCTGACCCAGGTCATGGTTGCCGACCTCGGCAAGAAGGGCTGCGGTACCTTCAAGTTCCTCGGCTTCAAGATGGTCGCCAAGACCACTCCGGCCAAGCGCGGCGGCGAGAAGAAGATCAACCCGCTGACCGGCAAGGAGTACATCACCAAGTCGAAGCCCGCTTCGCGCAAGGTGCGCGTGCGCGCGCTGAAGACCTTCACGCAGCACATCGTCTGATGAAGGCACCCTCCCGCCACCGTGCTTGCGCGGCGGCAGGATGATGCCAGGCGGCAACGCCTGTGAGCAAGCGAACCGACCGGACCCCGCGTGATGAACGCGGGGTCCGTCGCTTTGAGGGACTGCGCGCCTCTCATGGAACGGCATGACGCGCCAACGTTCTGCGCCACCACGATGCACTGGCTGCAGTCAGGCCTCGATCGCGATGCCCAGCGGATGGTGATGCCTAGCGGTCGATCGCTGCGCGCAGAACGCCCCGCGCTGCATCGAGCCGTGCCTGGGCCTGGCTGCGATCAAGCCCGTGTGCGTGCATCACCAGCGCCAACTTCAGGCTGCCGCCTGCGGCCTCGAGCAACGCAGCCCCCTGCTCGCGCGAGAGTTCGGGATGCAGGGTCCGCATGATCCGCACCGCACGATCGACGAGCTTGTCGTTGGTGGCGGCAAGATCCACCATGAGGTTGCCATGAACCTTGCCGAGCTTGGTGAAGAGCGTGGTCGTGATGCAGTTGAGTGCGAGCTTCGTCGCGGTCCCGGCCTTGAGTCGCGTGGACCCCGTGATCACCTCGGGCCCCGTGTCGACGAGCAGCAGGTGGTCACAACCCATCGGCGCATCGCACGGCGCGCACGAGAGGAACGCCGTGAGCGCCCCGCGCTCCTTGGCCATGGCGACGGCGCCGCGCGGATAGGGCGTGGTACCGCCCGCAGCGATGCCCACCACCGCGTCAAGGGCGCCGATCGCGAGCCGGTCGAACTCAGCCGCGATTCCACGCGGATCGTCTTCCATGCGCTCGCTCGAGGTCCGCAGGGCCGAGTCGCCGCCGGCAATCACACCGATGATCTGGTCGGCGCGCGACCGGAAGGTCGGCGGGCACTCGCTCGCATCAAGGACGCCGAGCCGGCCGCTCGTGCCGGCACCGGCGTAGAGCAGGCGGCCTCCCGCCATCATGCGCGGGATCAGATCACTGACGAACGCCGCGATCGCCGGCGCGGCGCGAAGCACTGCATCGATCGCTCGCTGCTGGTCGCCGGCAAGCACCTCGATGCAACCTTGCACCGACAGCGCATCGAACTCCAAGGAGCCGGGGTGCCGCTGCTCGGTTCCGACATGGCTTCGATCAGGTGGGAGCGCTCGCGCCATGGCCTGCATCATCGGCGCTCAGGCGCCGGTCGCATCAGTTCGCGAGGCCCAGGCCGCGCAGCAGATGGGTCCAGGTGACCGATTCGTACGAAGGGCTGGCGATGCCGTGGCCGCTGTTGGGGAAGAGCATCATGTCGAACGGCCTGCCCTTGGACTGGAGCGCGTTCGCCAGCTGCCAAGCATTGGCGGGATGCACGTTGTCATCGACCATGCCATGCACGATCAGGAGCCGCCCCTTGAGGTTGCCGGCCAGGCGCACGCAGCTGGACTGCTCGTAGCCCTTGGGATTCTCTGCGGGTGTGCGCATGTAGCGCTCGGTGTAGATCGAGTCGTAGTTGTTCCAGTCCGTGACGGCGCCACCGGCGACAGCCACGGCGAAGTCATCGGGGTACCGCAGGAGGGCCAGTGCACTCATGGTGCCGCCATAGGAGAATCCGGTGATCCCGACGCGCTCGCGGTCAACCAGACCACGGTCCACGAGCTGGCGGATCGCCGCAGCCTGGTCATCCATGTCGGCGATGCCCAGGTTGAGGTAGGTGGCATCCTCGAACGCCTTGCCGCGGCCCGGTGTGCCGCGATTGTCGACCTTCACCACCAGCACCCCGAACTCGCACAGCGGTTCGACCGGGTCGTAGGTGTTCTCGACGGTGCGGAAGAACGGGCCACCGTACACCTGCACGACCGCCGGCAACCGGGTGCCCTCCTTCCAGTCCTTGGGCTTGTGCAGCGTTCCGTACAGCGTGGTCGTGCCATCGGCAGCCTTGAGCTGCAGGAGCTCGGGGCGCGGCCAGCCCTTCTCGGCGATCACGTCGCCCTTGCGCTCGGCCACCACCGCCACGCGCGTGCCGTCCTTGGCGACCAGCACCGTGCGCGGCGCCGTATCGATCGACTGCTCGACCGCGATCGCGTGCCCGCCATCGGGCGCCACGCTGAACGAACTCCAGTGCATGTCGGAGGTGGTGACCTCGCTGCCGCCGGAACCATCGAGCGCCACCTGCCACAGATGCGGATTGATCGCCACCTTCCCGCTGTAGCCGATGCACCAGAGCGTGCCGGAGTCCTCGTCGAGCCAGTGGATCTCGCGCATGGCGAACTCACCCTTGGTCAGGACGACCGGCTCACCGCCATCGAGCGAGTGCCGTTCGAAGTGCGCGTAGCCGGTGCGCTCGGATTCCCAGAGGAAACTCCGCGGCTGCTTGGCCAGGAAACGAAGCTTCGGCAAGTGATTCTGGTAGCAGCGCTGCTCCTCGACCAGCACCACGCGAACCTCGCCGGTGGCCGGATCGGCCACGCAGAGTTCCAGGCGGTTCTGCAGGCGGTTGAGCCGGTGGAAGAGCAACTCCTTGCCGTCGGGGGTCCACTGCACGCCGTAGACGTACTGGTCGCCGTCGCCAACCTTCACCTGCGTCGTGCGGCCGGTGACGATGCTGTAGATCGAAAGGCCCGCGATCGGATTCGGATCGCCCGGCTTGGGATATCGCTCTCGGTCCAGGCCCGGCCGCTGCTTCGTCAGCTCGGTCGAGAGCAGGAACTCGGGCACCTTCGATTCATCGAAGGAGTAGTAGGCCAACGCCGACGACTGCGGATGCCACCACATCGCCGACTTCTGATCGAGCTCCTCGCCGTAGACCCAACTGGCGACGCCGTACTTCACGCCGGGTGCTGCGTCCGGCGTGATGCGGTCGCGCTGTGCACCGCGCGTGATGAAGACGTGGCCGCCTTCATGGATCGCCACACGCTCGCCATCGGGCGATGGCTCGCTGGTGCGCTGGCGCCCGCGCGCCACGCCCGGGCCATCAGACCCGGCGGATCGACCGCCACGCACGGCGGCCTCAGACACGTCCTGCTCACGGATCGTCTCGCGCTTGCCGGTGGCCCGATCGATCGCGCTCCACGCGCCATCCCGAAGCATGTAGGCGGTGCTTGCGGTCCAACGGACCTCCTCAGGCGTGGCGCCACGCGGGTTGCCCCACTGCTGACGCGCCTTCTGCACCTTGTCCGCATTGGGCAAGCGATCGAACGGGATCCAGTCGGCCGCGGCCGACGCGGCGAACCCCGTGACGAGCGCAACGCCGAGCAGCAGACGACGGAGCGTCACGAGCCCACCCCAAGCGCGCTTCGGAAGTGCTCGTGGCGCTCGGCGAGTTCAGCCTGGGTCAGCGCGTGCAGCCGTTCAGGGCCGAAGGCCTCGATCGTGAAGCTCGCCACCACCGTGCCCCACGAGAGCGCATCGCGAATCGACTTGAAATCCGTGCATCCGACGCGGGCAAGGTGCCCCATCATGCCACCTGCAAAACTGTCGCCGGCACCGGTCGGGTCGATCACGCGATCCTCGGGAGCCGGGAACGCCGGGAGCACCGCGACGCCATCGCGGTGCACGAGCACGGCACCATGCTCACCCTTCTTCACCACCGCGAAGGTCGGGCCCATCGAGGTGATGTGCCGCGCCGCGCTGACGGCATTGCGGATCCCGGTCAGTTCGTGCGCCTCGGTGTCGTTGAGCACCACGCCATCGACGCGCTTGAGGAGCGACAGCAGTTCGCCGTGCGCCGTCTTGATCCAGAGATCCATGGTGTCGCAGACGACGAGCTTGCGCTGCGGGAACTGATCGATGAAGTCGGCCTGCACCGCAGGGTGCGTGTTGCCCAGGAACACGAACTGCGTGTCACGATAGGAGTCGGGCACGCGCGGCGGCGCTTCCTGCAGCACGCCGACCTCGGTGAAGAGGGTCTCGCGCTGGTTCACGTCCTCGAAGTACCGGCCACCCCACGAGAAGGTGCGGCTGCCGGGTCGCGTCTCGAGCCCCTGCGTGCAGATGCCCTTGAAGCGACCGAGGGCATCACGGTGCGTGCTTGGCCAGTCGTCGCCGACGACCGCGACCAGCCGAACGGGCGAGAGGAAGCTCGCACCTGCGGCGAAGTAGGCGGCGCTGCCGCCGAGGACGCCCTCACGGCGCTCACGAGGGGTGTAGACGGTGTCGATCCCGATGGTTCCGGTGACGGCAAGGCTCATGCGCCCGAGCATACGGCCGGACGGCGGGCGACTGGGCTCAGTCCTCGTCCGACTCGTCGGAGCCACCTGACTTGGTCATGCCATAGCCAAGTGCCACGCCGCACAGGCTTCCGGCGGCGATGTCCATCGGCATCAGCCGCAGGATCGGGACCACCGTGCCCCGGACGATGTCATCATCGAAGCCCGCGCCGGATGAGAACGACAAGGCGAGCTGCGCCAGGCCGAGCATGAGTGCCGGCGCCGCGAACACCACGACCGGCTGGGTCCGCGAGCGGATGCTCCGCGCGAGCATGGCGGCGAGCATCGCACCGAGGGTCATCGCGCCGATCGCCTGGCCCTTTGAATCGGTCCGCGCCATGAAGACCACGACGACCACCGCGGCGATCGCGGCGAGCGCGGCGACGAGCTGTCGCGGGCGGAAGGCTCCGAATCCATGCTCGGGCAGTTCATCGGGATCGGCGGGCATGTCCGGCAACGGACCGGCAAAGGCGAAGGTCGACCAGGACAGGACACCCGCGAGCGCAGCGTAGATGATCGACACCACGGCGATGCTCGTGGGCGATGCTGCATCGAAGGCCGCATCGAGCACGGTGCCTGAACGCATCGCGTACACGCCGAGCACGCAGCCGGCGGCGAAGAGGCCGACGGCCGTGTTGACGGCCTTGCCCACGCCCAGCGCCACGAACCACGCGACGAGCCAGAGCGCCGCCACCGCGACCCAACCCGACAGGCTCACCGAGGCCTGCGGGATCACGGGCACCACGCCGCGCGCATCCGAGGCGAGGGACGCGCACGCCAGTCCCGCCACGACCGCCAGCACGACGGCGATGCCGATGCTGCCAAAGCGAATGACCGCGTCCTTCATGGCTCGTGTGGTACGCGCTGGCGATCGGCGGCGCAAGCGGCCCGGGATCGCTCGCGCTGCAGCACTATCCTCCGGGCATGGCCCTCCCGGAAGTCGTGCTCGACGGATCCGCCCTCTCCATCGCTTCGGTCACCGCCGCGGCCCGTCATGGTGCCAAGGTGCGTTTCGACCAGATCGCGCGCTCGCGTGTGGACGCGGCGCGCTCGGCCGTGCTCGCGCAGGTGGCCCTCGGCAAGCCGATCTACGGCATCAACACCGGGTTCGGGAACTTCGCGCAAGTCCGGGTCGATGACCACAAGCTCGCCGACCTCCAGCGCAACATCGTGCGCAGCCACGCTGCCGGCGTGGGCGAGCCGCTGCCGTCCGAGGTGGTGCGGGGCGCCATGCTGCTGACCGCCGCGAGCCTCGCTCGCGGGATCAGCGGTGTGCGATCGGCCGTGATCGATTCGATCGTCGCGCACCTCAATGCCGGCATCGTGCCGATCGTGCCCGAGGTGGGCAGCGTGGGCGCGAGCGGCGACCTGGCTCCTCTGTCGCACATCGCGCTGGCCCTGATCGGAGAAGGCAGCGTCACCGTCGACGGCCGCACCATGCCGACGGCGCAGGCGCAAGCCGCGGCCGGCATCGCGCCGCTTGCGCTCGAGATGAAGGAAGGCCTGTCGCTGCTCAACGGCACTCACGTCATGGCGGCCACCGCAGCGCTCGCCCTCGACGACACGCGCCGGCTCGCCGGCGCGGCGATCGCCGCCACGGCCATGGCGATCGATGGCTGCCGCGCCAGCGACAGTGGCCTCGATGCGCGGATCCACCACGCCCGGTGCCAACCCGGCCAGGAACTCGTCGCGCAGCGCTTGCGCGCGCTCCTCAAGGGCAGCCAGGTCCTGCCCAGCCACAAGGAGGGCGACCCGCGCGTGCAGGATCCGTACGGATTGCGATGCGCGCCGCAGGTGCTCGGCGCGGCGCTCGATGCGGTCGCCTGGGCCGAGGGCGTGGTCACGCGCGAACTCGGTGCGGTCACGGACAATCCGCTCGTGTTCACGCTCGGCGGCACGGCCATCGTCAGCGGTGGCAACTTCCATGGCATGCCGCTGGCGATCGCGCTCGACACGCTCAAGATCGCGCTCTGTCACGTCGCGGGCATCAGCGAGCGGCGGACGTACTGGGCGCTCTCGGGCCACGACCGCGAGAGCCGCGTGCGCCCGCACTTGGCTGTCGATGCGGGCTTCGACAGCGGCCTGATGATCGCGCAGTACACCGCAGCTGCATGCGTGAACGAGCTTGGCGTGCTCGCCCACCCGGCGAGCCCCGGCAACGTTCCCACCAGCGCCGGCATCGAGGACTACAACAGCATGGGTGCGACGAGCGCGCGCCACGCGCGGCGGTCGGTCGAACTGGCCACGAACGTGGTCGCGATCGAACTCCAGACGATGGCCGAGGCGCTCGACTGCCAGCGGCCGCTGCGCTCAGGCGACGGTGTGGAGCGCGCACATGCGATCGTGCGCGGAGAGGTCGCGTGGCTCACGGGCGATCGCTCACCCGCGCCAGACATCGCTGCCATCGCCGGGCTGATCCGCGGCGGAGCCTTCGACCGCCTGCTCGACTGAGCGCGCGGGCGGCGCGATGCACGTTCTGCAATCTTGACCCCCAAAAATGACTTCGGAGTGATGTAAACGAGGGGCTTTTGCGCGATTGCGTTCGCGTTGCGCTTCGCGCTCGTCCTCTCGTGACCTCGGGTTCCGGCTGCGCGGACGCGCGGCGAAACCGCGCTGATCCTGCTCGTATGTTGTGCTCGTCCTTGCGCTCCCTCGGGTTCCGGCCGCGCGGACGCGCGCGACCGCACGATCCCACGCTCCTCCTCCCGCTTCCTCGGGTCCTTGCCGCGCGGACGCGCGCGCTCCACCCGGCTCCGCGCGCGCTCTTCGTCCGTCGCTCGGCGGGGCTGGCACCCGCCATCCATAGACATCGGTCGTGCCGCCTTCGCAACTCCCCAGGCCGCGCGGCGAAGGACCGCTCGGTCGCTCCGGACGAGCGCGTTGCGGGGTGCCTTCATGCGGCCGTCGCGGAAAGGGGGCGCGGCATGCCTCGCCGAGCGAGTTCCGCAGCCTGCGAGGAAAGCTGGCGCGCAGTGCCAGTCAGTGACCACAGGTTGACATCCGCGCCAGTTTCTGAGCAGGCGAGGACTGTCTGAGCGAACGAGGCATGCCGGCGCCCCAAAGGAGCGACGGCCGCAACGCAAGCAGATGACGCAGTGCATCGAAGCACCGGCGCCACAAGGGAGCGACGGCCGAAGCGTGAGCGCACTCACGCAGCGCATCAAGACGGCGACGTGCCCGCGCTCACCAGGGCCGCAGCGGGATCTTCACGCCGCGCTCATCCGCGCACTGCTGCGCCAGCTCGTAGCCGGCATCGGCATGGCGGAACACGCCCATCATCGGATCGTTCGTGAGCACGCGCTCGAGACGCTTGGCCGCCTCGGGCGAACCATCGGCGACGATGACCTGGCCGGCGTGCTGGCTGTAGCCGATGCCGACGCCGCCGCCGTGGTGGAAGCTCGTCCAACTCGCGCCGCTCGCCGTGTTCACCGCGAAGTTGAGGATCGCCCAGTCGCTCACCGCGTCGGTGCCGTCCTTCATGCCTTCGGTCTCGCGGTTGGGGCTTGCGACGCTTCCGCAATCGAGGTGGTCGCGGCCGATGACGATCGGCGCCTTCACCTCGCCCCTGGCGACCATCTCGTTGAAGCGAAGGCCCGCGCGGTGTCGCTCGCCCAGGCCGAGCCAGCAGATGCGCGCCGGCAGGCCCTGGAACGCCACGCGCTCCTGCGCCATGCGGATCCAGCGCTCAAGGCCCTTGTCCTCGGGGAAGAGCTTGAGCACGGCTTCATCGGTCGCCGCGATGTCGGCCGGGTCGCCCGAGAGCGCGACCCAGCGGAACGGCCCGCGACCCGTGCAGAACTGCGGGCGGATGTACGCCGGCACGAAGCCCGGGAACGCGAACGCATCCTTGAAGCCCATGTCAAAGGCTCGCTGGCGGATGTTGTTGCCGTAGTCGAAGACCTTGGAGCCCTTGCGCAGGAAGCCAACCATGAGCCGCACATGGCGCTCCATCGAGGCCATGCTGAGTTCCTGGTAGCGCACCGGATCGCTCTCGCGCAGGGCATCGGCGGCCTCGCGCGTGAGCCCGTCGGGGTAGTACCCCTCGAGCGGATCATGCGCGCTGGTCTGATCCGTCAGCGTTTCCGGCACGATGCCGCGCGCATCGAGCCGCGCCAGCAGGTCGACTGCGTTGGCCAGCACGCCGACGCTGATCCCCTTGCCCGCACGCTTGAGCTCGAGCGAGCGATCGATCGCTGCATCAAGGTCATCGTGAAGCTCGTCGAGGTAGCGGTCGTGCACGCGCTTCTCGAGCCGCTCGCGGCAGGTGTCCGCGATCAGGCAGGTGCCCTCGTTCATCGTGATGGCCAGCGGCTGCGCGCCGCCCATGCCACCGCAGCCGGCCGTCACGTTCAGCGTGCCCTTGAGCGTGCCGCCGAAGTGCTGGCGGCCGCATTCGGCGAAGGTCTCGTAGGTCCCCTGCAGGATGCCCTGCGTGCCGATGTAGATCCAGCTGCCGGCGGTCATCTGGCCGAACATCATGAGCCCACGCGCGGCGAGGTCGTCGAACTGCTGCTGCGTGGCCCAGTGCGGCACGAGATTCGAGTTGGCGATGAGCACCCGCGGCGAGTCGACCGTGGTTCGCACGATGCCGACGGGCTTGCCGCTCTGCACGAGCAGCGTCTCGTCCGGGGCAAGGGACTTCAGGCTCGTGATGATCGCGTCGAACGCTTCCCACGAGCGCGCCGCCTGCCCACGACCGCCGTAGACGATCAGGTCGCCGGGGCGCTCCGCCACCTCGGGGTCAAGGTTGTTCATGAGCATGCGCATGGCTGCCTCGGCGGCCCAGCTCTTGCACGTCAGGGTGTTGCCACGAGGGGCACGGATCACGCGCGCGGCGGTCGACATGGAGGGAAGTCTAGCCCTGCCCCGGCACCTGGCGAAGCTCACGCCGTCGCGCGCGCGAGGCGATCCGCGATTGCATCCCACGCACCGCCAGAGTGCTCTGGCCGCTCGATCACGATGCGCGCGCAGCCCGACGCATCGGCGCGTCGCAGCGCTCCATACAGCAGCGCCGCGTACTGCTCGCCGTCACGCGGCATGGGCACGAGCCGGTGCGGCGACGGCACGGACCGACCCTCAAACGCAATGACCGCAGCCGGCTCGGTGGACGCATCAAGCGCGCGCTGCAGATCGTGGCCGTCGACGAGGACGGCCGGGTGCTCGGGCGCGTAATGGCGCGCCGCCGTGCCGGGACTCGCGCCTTGGCTCGACGCATGCTCCACGTCCACCCGCCCGAGCAGTTCGCGCAGCCTCTCGATCGTGACGGAGCCCGGCCGCCGGACGATGGGCACCAGCGTCGTCAGGTCGATCACGGTGCTCTCGATGCCGAGCGTGCACGGCCCGCCGTCGAGGATCAGCAGTTCGGGCTCATCGAGGAAGTCCTGTGCCACATGCTCGGCAGCCGTCGGGCTGACCTGTCCGCTGCGGTTGGCGCTCGGCGCGCTGATCGGTGCACCGACCGCGTGCAGGAGCGCGCGCGCGAGCGGGTGCCTTGGTGAGCGGATCGCGATGGTGTCTCGGCCGCCGGTCGCAGCCAGCGGCACGGACTCGGCCTTGCGCAGGATCATCGTGAGCGGGCCCGGCCAGCACGCACTGGCCAGCAAGGACGCCTCACGCGGCCAGTCCGCCACGAGCGGTCGCGCAGAGGCCACGTCGAGCACATGCGCGATCAGCGGGTTGTCCGATGGCCGGCGCTTGAGCGCGTAGAGCTTCTCGATTGCCTCGGCATCCATGGTGCGCGCACCAAGGCCGTAGACGGTCTCGGTCGCGAACGCCACGACCCCCCCGCTGCGCAACTCGCCTGCGGCGTAGTGCACGCTTTCGCTGTCGTAGGGCAGGACGATCGGCATGGCTCAGCGCGGGGCGCCCCAACTGCCGGCCTCGTCGAAGCTGAATCCCTTGGATTCGAGGATCGTGCCCGAGGCCTGCTGCAGCCTGGCGATCGCCTGGTTGTAGCGGGCCTTCGCACGCGCACTCTCCACGTGTGCATTCGCCAGCGCGTTCTGTCGCTGGAACTTGAGCGCGAGGAACTCGGGAGTGAGTGCCGCGAGCGTCTTCTCCAACAGCAGCAGCGCCCGCAGGTTCTCCGCCTGCGCCAGCCGCGTGATCTGAGCCTGCTCAATGAGCTGGTAGGCCGCGCTCACGTCGCGCAGCGCGCTCTTGACGCCGAACACCGCATTCTCGACGGCCTGCTGGTAGCCAGTGACCGCACGGCTGCGCTGGAGACGCGCGATGCGCCATGCATCCTCCGCAGGCCGATTGCCGATGGGCTGCGAGAACTGCAGCGCGGCCAGGTAGGACACGAAGTCGGCATCGACGATGTCCTCGCTGGCGCCACCCAGATCGCCATCGAGGCCGTTCAGGCCGACCGCAAGGTTGAGGTCGAGCTGCGGGAGCAGCCCGTTGTTGGCGACGGTCGTGTTGATGTCGGCCTGGTCGATCGACAGGAGCGCGAGCTTGACCGACGGATTGCGCTCGACCGAGGTGATCACGCTCTCGCGGAAGCTGAAGTCGATCGGCGAGGTCGGGGGCTCGTCGGTCGTGGCCACGACCAGTTCGGTGCCGACCGGGAACTGGGCATCGTTCATCAACAGCTTCAGGCGATCGCTGGCTGTGCGTGCGGCGTTCCGCGCGTTGATGAGCGTGGACTTGCGCTGCTCGACCGTGGCAACCGCATCCGAGTAGTCGGCGACGGTGGCATCGAGCTTCTGGCGCTTTTCCAGCACATCCCGCACCTCGGTGCCGACCTGGACGAGCCACTCCGCGGCCACCACTTCCTGGCGGCGCACGTGGAGTTCCCAGTACTGGTCCTCGACGGAGAGCAGCAGATCCTGCATCGATCGGCGCAGTTCCTCCGCCGCTGCACGATCCCGAACCTGCGCAATCCGAACTTGGGCGAGCGCCACGTCCTCGCCGGCGCCGGCCAGGAGCGGCTGATCCAGGGTGAGGTCGAGCGAGGACTCGTAGGCGGGGTTGGGAACGTAGGTCACCCCGTTGAGATTTTCGCTCTGCGTCACCCCGACGTCGAGGCCGACTCGACCGCCGGTCTCAAGCTGCTTGCGCAGCCCGGCCGTCAGGTTGCCGCCACGGTTCTCGACCGACGCGAAGTTGGACGCCGGCACTGCAGGACTGATCTGGATCGCGGGCTGCGGATCCTCGGTGCCCTGATAGCCGCCGCCTGCCACCAGCACTGCATCGAATGCTGCCTCCGCCTGATCGATCTCCGTCGTGCGGATCGCGCGATCGATGCGCGCGCCCTGCACCGGCAAACTATTGCGAAGGGCTGTGGTGAGCGCATCCTTCAGGGAAAGACCGACTTGCGGCTGCTCGGTGCCCGAAAGGCCCGGCCCCAAGTCGAGCTTCATGCCCGCGCCCGCGGCCGCCGGCCCGAACGCCTCAAGCTCAGTGGCGCGCGCGGTCAGGTTGGCGGGCGCCGTGGCGGGTACGCGCGTGACCGGCTTGGCAGGGTCAGCAGGCTGGGACGCATCGATCTGCCGCTTCAGCGCACCATCGACCGCTTGGCGCCACTCGGCCTCGTCATCGCGGGTGCCCAAGGGCGACTCGCACGCGGCCACGACGAGCGCCAACGGGGCGAAGGCAAAAAATCGCGGAATCCGGGGCATTCGCGAGATGGTAGCAAGCGAATTTCAGTATTATCCGCCCCATGAAGGAATGGACTCCTTTGATCGTCGCGATGGCATGCGTAGCTTCGGCCTCTGCGCAAGACGCCACCCAAGCGCTCTACCAAGGCCGCATCACCTCCAACAACGTCAACGTGCGGACCGGTCCGGTCATCGGTGACTCGTACCCCTTCGGCAAGCTCCAGTCGGGAGATGTCGTCGAGGTCATCGAGGAGTCGAACGGCTGGGTCCGTGTTCGCACGAGTGGCGGCGCGTTCGCCGGCATGCACGCGTTCGTGTCGGGCGGCACGCTCTCGGCTGACGGCACCACGCTGTCCCTGACTGCCGAGACGCCGCTGCGCGCACCGAACTCGAGCGCTCAGGGCGCAGCACGCAACTCGTACCAGTCGATCGCCACACTGCCCGCGGGCACCACGCTCAACGTGGTCGAGACGCTTGAAGTCGATGGCATGCCGGTCTACAAGGTGCGCATGCCCGGCACCGCGAACGGCTGGGTCAACGCCAACTACGTGCGCAAGGCTGCGCCGGTCGAAGTGCAAGCGGCAGCTGATGCCGTGAAGTCGGTGCCTGCACCGGCCGTGGCCACCACGCAGACGCCCGCGCCCGTGACCACTGCAGCGACGCCCGAACTCGATGCCAGCGGCCCGGCCGCTGCCGCGCCGACCACGGAGGTCGTCGTGGTCGAGGAGGTCGTCGTCGTCGAACCGCCCAAGCCCACTGCGCTTGATCTCTTCCGTGAACGCCGCGCCAAGCTCGCCGATCTCGAATCGACGTGGAAGCGCGTGCGTGAACAGCCCGACCGCTCCGAGGAACTCGAAGCGATCCGTGGCCAGTACATGACCTTCCTCGACAACGCTGGTTCCGATGCCGGTGCCAAGTCGACGGTGAACTGGCGGCTCCAGCAGATCGAACTGCTGATGAAGATCCAGCAGGAGAACGCCAACGTCGCCGCGACCATCAACGCGCTCGACGCCAACGCCGACGCTCTCGCGGTCATCGCCAAGGCCGTCGAGTCGCGCGCCGACTTCGACGCGTTCGGCTACCTGAATCAGTCGGTCGTGTACGACGGCTCGGCGCTCCCCGAGCTCTACGTGCTCGCGGATCCGACCACCGGCCAGGCGATCGCCTATGTGGTCCCCGACGACTGCTTCGAGTACGACCCCATGCTCGGCACGCTGGTGGGCGTGAAGGGCGACACCACCTACGACCCCACGCTGCGCGTGAAGCTCATTCGCCCACGCACGATGGAGTCGCTGCCGGTCTCGCGCACTCCGTCCACCCCCGCCACCGACGGCATGCCGGTCTCGACCGGCTCGTCAGAATGAACGACTGAGCCCCTCAAAGGCCGTCACCTTTCGAACGCCCCGCCCTGCGCGGGGCGTTCTTTCTTTTGGGGCTCCGTTTCGCCAGGGCATCCACGCCAAGGACGGCGCCGCGAAGCGCCACGCACGACGCTGTTTCCACGTCAGCCCGCCCACGGTAGGATTCCGCTCCCCCGCACGGGGCGTTAGCTCAATTGGCAGAGCGCTGCCTTTGCAAGGCAGAGGTTACCGGTTCGACTCCGGTACGCTCCATTTTCGGCAGCCGTCCCAGCGGCTGCCTTTTTGTTTCGAGCACCTTCGGCAGCCGTCCCAGCGGCTGCCTTTTTCTTTCGCGAGTTTCGGCAGCCGTCCCAGCGGCTGCCGGCACCACGACCTCAGCCGAGGCGAATCACCGACATCGCAGCGCTTGCAGCAAGCTCGATGCGGAGGATCGTCCCGCCCAGCCCGACCCGCACGGCACCAGCCGCCTCACACGCAGCAACTTCGCGATCGGAGAAGCCGCCCTCGGGGCCAATGAGCACCGTCACGGCATCGTGCCCATGCATCGCCTCGCGAAATGGCATGCCGCCCGGATGCAAGATCAGGGCGCGACCTCGGGCCGCCCGCACCGCCGCCTCGGGCGCGACCTCGGCACCGATCGTGCACGACCAGGGCTGGCGAGATTGCTTGCAGGATTCGAGCGCGATGCGATCGAGGCGCGCAGCGAGATTCGCCGACATGCGCTGCACGCTTCGCTCGCAGGCCAGCGGCGTGATCGACGCCGGCTCGAATGGCATGCACGACTCGATCAGCGTGGCGCTGCGATCACCCTTGGGGATCGCGCAGGCCAGATGCACGGCAGGCTTCGACCGCGGCGCCGTCGTGGCACTTCCCACATCGATCGCCAGCGCGCCATCGTGCCGTCGTTGATCCGTGACGACCCCCGCGCCGACGTGGCCGGCACCATCGAAGATCGTGACTGCATCGCCAGGTCCGAGGCGCCGCGCACCCAACGCGTGCTTCGCCTCGTCTTTCGGGATCCAGACGATGCCCGAATCGGAGAGCGACGGAACATGGAACCAGGCAGCGCTCATGGTCGGGGCATCAGGTGGGGCCGATCATAGATGTCGTAGCGCACGAGCCGACTCTCGATCACGTGATGCGGAACTCCACCCAACGGCGGCGCCTCGTGCGGCCGCTTCACGATGATGCGCGGCACATGCGTGGCCAGCGCCGCCGCAAGCACCTCGGCAGCATCAGGGTCGTCGCCCACGGCCTCCTTCACCAGGCGGATGTCGCGAGGCGCAAGCGCCGACTTCGGCTTCGGCGGAAACATGGGATCGACCAGGATCGACCACGCGCCCTGCGCTGCGGCAGCGAGTGCGTCTCGCGCGTCGGCATGCACCAGCGTGATGCGCGCCGCCACGTGCGCCAAGGTCGGTGTCGACCGCGCACGCGCAAGAGCATCCTCCAGGACCGCATGGATCGATGGACTCCGCTCGAGCGCGATCACCGTACGCCCCGAAGCAGCGAGGATCCACGCATCACCGCCCAGGCCGGCCGTTGCATCGACGACAGGACCAAGACCCTTGCCCACCGCGCGCACGAGCGGATGCCCGCCGAGCGCGCGCACGTCGATCGAGCCCAGATCGATCGACACGCCCGAGCCCGGCGCGTCGGCATCGCTGCGCATGGCCAACCGGCCATCCACGGTCTCGAGGATCACGCCCATGCCCGGATTGTGCGGCAAATCGCCGTCACGCGCACCCGTACACTCCCTCGATGCCGATCGCTCCTGTCTACGACAGCCTTCTCGACATGGTGGGCAACACCCCCATGCTCCGCCTGCGTCACCTCGACACGGGCTGCTGCGAGCTGTACGTCAAACTCGAGAACCTCAACCCGGGACAGTCGATCAAGGATCGCATCGCCGTCGAGATGGTCGCGGCCGCCGAACGATCCGGCGCCCTCAAGCCCGGCGGCACGATCGTCGAGGCAACGGCCGGCAACACCGGCATCGCGCTCGCACTCATCGCGGCGCTGAAGGGCTACCGGCTCGTCGTGGTCATGCCCGACAAGATGAGCGAGGAGAAGGTCAGCCACCTGCGCGCCATGGGAGCTGAGGTCCGCATGACCCGCTCCGACGTGGCCAAGGGGCACCCCGACTACTACCAGGACGTGGCGGAGCGGCTCTCGAAGGAGCTCCCCAATTCGATCTACGTGAACCAGTTCGCCAACCCAGCGAACCCCATCGCCCACGAACGCACCACTGGCCCCGAGATCTGGGAGCAGATGGGTGGCCGCATCGACGCGTTTGTCGCCGGCGTCGGCTCGGGCGGCACCGTCAGCGGCGTGGGTCGCTTCCTGAAGTCCAAGGACCCCAAGGTGCAGATCATCCTGGCCGACCCGGCCGGATCGATCCTCGCTCCGCTGGTCAACGAGGGGCGAAAGGTCGAGCCGGGCTCCTGGCTCGTCGAAGGCATCGGCGAGGACTTCGTGCCGTCGATCCTGGACCTGTCGCTCGTGACGAAGGCATACACCGTCACCGATGCCGAGGCGTTCGAGACCGTGCGGCAGCTCTTGGTGAAGGAGGGCGTGCTTGCCGGATCGAGCGTGGGCGTGCTGCTGCACGCGGCCCTGCGCTACTGCCGCGAGCAGAAGGAGCCAAAGCGCGTGGTCACGCTCATCTGCGACTCGGGCGCGAAGTACCTGAGCAAGATGTACAACGACTTCTGGATGGTCGACCAGGGCATGCTCCAGCGCGAGCGCACTGGCGACCTGCGCGACCTCATCGCGCGACGTCACGACCGCAAGGAGGACTTCACCCTCTCGCCGGCCCTGCCGCTCGCGCAGGCGGTCAAGCGCATGCGCATGTACTCGGTGAGCCAGATGGCCGTGCTCGACGAGCGCGACCGTGTGCTGGGCATCATCGACGAGAGCGACATCCTGCTCGCGCTCTACCGCGACCGCGGCGCGCTGCAGCGCCCCGTGAGCGAGTTCATGACCAGCAACCTCGAGACCGTGCCGCCCACCACGCGCCCCGAGGACCTCATCCCGATCTTCCGCGCCGACCGCGTGGCCATCGTCGTCGACGGCGATCGCTACTGCGGGCTCATCACGCGCATCGACCTCATCAACTGGCTGCGCCAGCAGACCGCCTGACTCCGGAACCACCCATGGCCCACGACACCTCCCGGCTCCACCTCGACACCCGCTGCATCCACGGCGGCCAGCACCCCGATCCCTCGACCGGCGCGGTCATGCCGCCGATCGCCACCAGCAGCACGTTCATCCAGGATTCGCCCGGCGTGCACAAGGGCTTCGAGTACTCGCGCAGCCACAACGCCACGCGGTTTGCCTTCGAGCGCTGCCTCGGCAACCTCGAGTCGAGCGGCCTTGCCGAGGAGCAGGACCGCACCTGCGGGGGATTCGCGTTCGCCAGCGGCCTGGCCGCGATCGGCACGGCGCTCGAGCTCCTCGATGCCGGCGACTGCATCGTGTGCATGGACGACGTGTACGGCGGAACCAACCGATTGCTCAATCGCGTCCGCGCGCGCAGCCAGGGCCTGAAGGTCGTGCACGTCGACATGACCGACGCGGCCAAGCTGGAGGCTGCGGTCAAGGCCAACGCGCCGCGCATGCTCTGGGTCGAGACGCCCACGAATCCCACGCTGAAGCTCGTCGACCTGGCCGCCGTGGCCGCGATCGGCAAGGCCGCCGGCGCGATCACCGTCTGCGACAACACGTTCGCCACGCCCATGCTCACGCGGCCGCTCGAACTGGGCTGCGACATGGTGATGCACTCGACGACCAAGTACATCGGTGGCCACAGCGACACCGTCGGCGGCGCGCTCATCACGGGGCGCCCGGACCTTGCCGAGAAGCTGCGCTTCATGCAGAACGCGATCGGCAGCGTGATGGGCCCGTTCGATGCCTATCTGGGCCTGCGCGGCGTGAAGACGCTGGCCGTGCGCATGCAGCGCCACTGCGAGAGCGCGATGCGCGTGGCGCAGTGGCTCGAGCGCCATCCCAAGGTCGAGCGCGTCGTCTACCCGGGCCTGGCCAGCCACCCGCAGCACGCGCTCGCCGCGCGCCAGATGCGCCTGCACGGGCAGCCGGCGTTCGGCGGCATGATCACGATCTTCCTCAAGGGCGGGATCGCCGAGAGCCGCGCGTTCCTCGAGCACGTGCACCTCTTCGCGCTCGCCGAGAGCCTCGGCGGCGTCGAGAGCCTGATCGAGCACCCCGCGATCATGACCCACGCCAGCGTGCCCGAGGTCATGCGCCGCGAGCTCGGCATCAGCGATTCGCTGGTGCGCCTGAGCGTGGGCATCGAGCATGCCGATGACCTGATGGCGGATCTCGACGCGGCGCTGAAGCACTGCTGAGCGTCGATGGCGGATCGAGCTCCGTGCGCCGATCCTTTGCGGTCACTTCGTCGCCGACCAGCGTCCGCTGCGCCACCACCACGTCGCGTCGTCGATGCCGAAGGCGTTTGCCGGGTCGCGCGCATCAACTTCGGGCACCGGCAACGCGAGTCCACAGCGGAGTTCATCAAGCGCACGTGGGGCCCGCGCCAGCAGGGCTGCCTCGACCGCCATCAGCTGGTCGGCCTGTCGCGGCGAGAGCTGCGGAGGCGCCGAGGCCGAGAGACCCGTACACGAACGGATGAACCCTTCACCTCCACCGGGCAGCAGCGCTCCCCACTCGCGGGCGAGCGCCACGCACGACGCGTCGCGCCCCAGCCGCTGCGCCTGCAGCGAGCGCCCCGCGCGATAGTGCGAGATCAGTTCGGCGAACCGAAGCCGGTCCGCATCGGACGCCACCCGCGTACCGCCCGTCACGCGTGCGGGGGCCATCATGCGGGCCAGCGCGTGCCAGGTGGCCCAAGCGCCGTCGCGTCCGGATGGATCCTCGAGCGACGCCATCCCCAGCGCGGCGCTGGCCGCCATGCCCGGATCGTCGGCCGCTGCCGCCAACGCACCGCAGCGCCGGTAGAGCTGGCGCGCAAGGTCGATCTCGCCGTCACGCGCCGCATCCTCCCCCGCTTCAAGGTAGGCCAATGGCCTCGAGGGGTCGAGCGCGGCGAGCCGCTCCGTCAACGGCGGCACGGCGACGATGGCCAGCAGGATGGCGACGATCCTCACCATGTCCACCGCCCTGCACGAACGCCAATGGCGCGCGTGATCGCGCGCTGGTTGGCGATCGTCTGCTCGAGTGCCGTCGTCGCCGCCGCGCGCGAAGCCGCGACAGCCTGCAGTGCGTGCTCCGCCGATGCACGCTCGTTGCGCGAGGGACCGCTGGCCGGCAATGCCAGCGCATCGAGCAGCGCCGTCTGCCAGGCGATGAAGCGCGCCATCTCACCGTCGGCAGCGCGCAGCCGCAGTGCGGCGGCGGCACGGGCAGGCGGCGTGCCAGCGCTGCCCTGCACGATGGCCTCGATCGAGGCGGTGCCGAGATCCCCGTCGCCGCCGCGAGCAGGAACCGCACCCAGGAGCGGCGCGATGCGCTCCCACGACATCCGGCAAGCTGCCACGCGCTGGCGGATCGAGTCGGCCTCGCCCTGCGCGAGCGTGATCGCGCGCTCGACGAGTGCCTGCCGGATACGGATCGCACCGTCGGTCGACGATGCATCGAGCCCGGCACGCCCGAGCCATGCGCCGATCGCCGTCGATGCCCTGGCAGGATCCGCGACGGGCAGCGCATCGAGCCAGCCCATTGCCATCTCGGCGCTTGAGGCAAAGCGCGCCTGCGTCACGGCGCGTGCGCGTCGGGAGAGGCCATCCTCAGGCCCGCACGCGAGGACGGCAAGCATGCGCGCATCGGATGGGCCGATCTCGTTGGCTGCACCGAGCCACCGGTTGAGTGCCAGCACGCGTGCCTCGGGGCCATCGGCGCGCTCGATCGCCACGGCGAGTCCTCCATCGCCGACCGAACGCCTGCGCTGCACGGCGGGTTCAGGCGCGCGGAACAACTCGGGCATGCCATCGAGGATCAGCCGGGCATCGGCCGTGCGGCCAGCGTCCAGCAGGAGCGCCGCCTCGGTCAGCGCCTGCACGCGCTCAAGCAACGAGAGTTCTGCATCGACGCCGGCGCTGGCAGCGAGTCGTGATCCCTCCAGCCGGGCAGCGAGCTGATCCCAGTCGGTCGAGGGTGCGGGAGCGCGATCACGCGCGGGCGCGGGAGCATCCGGCACTGATGGAATGGCTGAGGGCGGTCGAGGT
>Ga0315905_10001308_pt1 | contig 26718 bp, 48 predicted proteins | sample LakEriMetagenome_5_FD_203522 | JGI IMG/M metagenome (GOLD analysis project Ga0315905, IMG submission 203522) | Freshwater fungal communities from buoy surface, Lake Erie, Ohio, United States - Buoy 4 MA121 | ecosystem: Environmental > Aquatic > Freshwater > Lake | place: USA: Lake Erie, Ohio...
ATAATTAATTCATCAAACCAATACTTAAACTTATTTCCCATTCTTTTTAGTTTTATTGTTAGTACTCTTTTGAAAACTCACATGATACTTTTCTTCACCTTGCTTAGGACCGTTCATATAGGTCTGAAGGGTGTAGTTATCATTGCGGCGCGCCTCACCCAATTTGGAATCTACTTCCGCGCGTGTATTCAATCCGTTAAAGGATAGGGTGGTAATGGATCTCTTCTTTGGATCCTTTTGGTTTACATGAACTGTTAATCTATACATATGTTTAATCGTTTAATGTTTCTGCGTCATCAAATTTAATTACTAATCTGGTACATACTATGATGACAACAATTGCTAGTACGTTCCAAAGTGAATAGGCGATATTGGCTCCTAAGGTATTAAATGCCCATATCAAAGCTAAAGGTATACAAGCTGCAATAGCTAATACCACTATGGATCCTATTAGGAATCCTATTAGTTCGGCTGGTTTCATATTGTAGCCTCCCTACCATTTACAGTGGCATGAATATCCTTTAACCTTTGATAGGTATCACGATCAATCATAATACTAATGTACTTACCTACACGGCCGTGCCATAATGGTTCCGCTAATGCATATCCTATCGGCACTCCCGAGTCTATCAAGCTCATGAAGTTGATGGCATGCTTTTCCTCGATCCAAATTATCACTTTCATTCTTTTATTATTTTATAGATTCCTATTACATTTAATACTATGATAATGATACTAAGAACCATATGGCTTATGTTATCAATATATAGGTCATAAGCGATCCATCCAATATCGCCTACGATCCATGCTAGCATTGCTGGGAGATATCTCTTTTGGCTATTAAGATAATACCCGGTCAATACTAACATGGTGCATATCCAACTTACTGTTTCCATTATGCTACTTCTAAAAATTTATCATTCATTGTCTTGGCTACTTCAAAAATACTTTCTACATTCACAAATGCCGAATCCTTACCATACATCTGTCTAAACATCTTACCAGATCTGCTACCGGCATCTTCATACTCACTAATGAAGTAACTCAATACCTTGATACCTTCATACTGCATTTTTCTAACTTGGGTACCGGTATGCTTGGCAGCACCAGCTCCATGATAGCTATCATAACATGGTTCACCATCACTAAAGTTAATGAAATATGAATCCTTACCACGGCTGGACGATACGATATCTTTCATGATGGCATCAAAACATAATCCTTCTGGAGTACTACCAGATGGAATAAACCATGGCATATGACTTCTCAATTGCGTTACACTATGCTTACGACTATCATAGGCATAAACAATTGCCGGATAACTAGTACCATTGAAATGCGTTCCGGATCGGAATGTAATCACACAATCCATATTCTCAATCATACTACATGCCTTGGCAATTGCCGTAGCCGTTACTATGGACTTACGCATCTTACTACCACCCATACTACCACTAGAGTCAATACTGATATGTATCATACTTGGCTTATAAGAAAAGGTTTCTAACTTCTCAAATATATTCTCCATACCATAACCAGCATTGGCAATCATTCGTTTATCAATCTTACCAGACGCTAATCGATTGAACTTGGTACTACGATCTTCGTTACGAACTTTCAACTTACGTCCTAACATATGTCCTAAACGAATACCTTCATCAACTGCCTTTGTTCTATCACTACCACCATATCTATTAGTCGGTTCAGACCATAAACCACATGACAACTCATCGGCAATCTTAGGAGTAAAGTTACGAATCACCAATACCTTGGTACTCTGCTTTTTAGCTTGACCATGCCAATCATAATCGTCATACTTTACTTCATGAAGTTCAGCGCCTGCCTCATCTACACTATTAACAGCATCGGCATCCTTTCTAGACATTTTAGTCTTCTTCATATCACCATCAACAACTTTCTTCTGTTCACGAATGCTCTTCAAAAGCTTCTCACGCTCCCTAGCTGACAGCTCTGGCAGGCCGGATGTTCCCAACTCATCTTCTTCACTATCACCATTACTACCAGATCCTTTACCATTACCTGACTCACTGGACTTGGTAGGATCATCGCCTTCGGCATCACCATCGGTATCATCGGTGTCATCACTATCTGGAGAATTCTGTCCGGTACCTTGACCTTTCATATTGTCATCAGTATTTGGAATATCAAAATTCTCTGGGTCAATATCACCACCTCCACCATTCTGGTTCTTTGAAGTACCCGGCTGGTCTGTATCACCTTGATCCGGCGTACCACCATCCGGATCTTCAGACTGGAACGGCCTTACAATATTACTTTGGATGATACTAAAGATCTGAGCTGCTACCTTAAAGGCATCTTCGCTATTCTTCATGCGCTTGATATTGGCTAGGTCAAATACATTCCAGATCTCTGTCAACCCTTTAAGCGCTTTCAAGTCACGATTAGGATTGGTTATGTTAATCAAACGGAACATATATGACTCCCATTCTTCATCACGATACTCAGATGACTTAAGACCCTTATCAATAATTGGAAGGTTGAAATACTTGTCATACAATGCTTGGTAATAGGCCTTATAACCCGGCGCGGTAGTATACACAAAATAATCAATACGTCGGTCCTCAACAATATTGAACACATCTTTTAATGAAGTGGACCACTTATATGCTACTTGTTTCAATGCCGCAAGCTTCTGACTATCACTAGCATTCTCAGGGTCGGGGTGGCCTACATAATTAGCTAAGAGACGATACATGTCTGCCTTTGCCCATTCAGGTAAGTTATTAACATCAATATCTTCGCCAAACAAAACAACCATGGTCTTCGCTACATAGTCAGTTGTAAACAAACTAAAATCGGTTAACTTGCAATGCGATCCTTCATGAAGGGCTAACCCAACATTAACATCAAACTTAGCAGGATCCGTTGAAGTTGAAATGGTTACCTCTTTACCATTAGTATAAGAATCCTTACCTGTACTAAAACGTACTGGAATGTTCTCACCAGTTACAATCCTAACAAAGTTAGATACGGCTCTACGGTATCCACTCAATTGTATTAGGTCCTTACCATTCTCTTCAACACGGTCTAGGAACTCATCATTTAACCAAAAACTAGAAGCCATTGCTGGCTTGGTGGGCTTTTTAAACTTCTTCATATTTTTTAAATTTATTTCATAAAATTAAGTACAAACTCTCATATAACCAAAGCTTTTTTAAGAAAAGTTACTTTTACCAATGATTTGGGGGGAGCGAAAGCCCTAAAAACGCTACCCCCCACCATCATTTGGCTATTAAAATGGCATATTTGAATTAACAGGAGCTCCGGTATTGAAAATATCTTCTTCTACCTTAGCACCACAATACTTTTGAACTACCTGCTTAACATAGGTACGCTCAGAATCCAATCCACCAGCATCATCAAAGAATGGATAGATACATACTTCGGCCGCTTCGCCTAAGCTAAAACCATCTTCAATCAATCCAGCAATCTCAACACACAAACGCGTACTCACAGCACTGGTTAACTTTGGACTTTCGGATCGGCACTCCTTTCTGGTAATGGCCGCAATCTCGGCAATATCAGCTGCGATCTGGTTATCTAAATTCGGATGTAACATTTTCAACAAGGATGCCTCATTAACAGCATCTAATGCTTCCATCTCAATAATAATGAATCGATCCACCAAGGCACGGTCCATCACACGAGTCGCGGTATACTCAGTACCAATGTTAGCTGTTGCAATAAAGGTAACACCTGGCGCTACCGCAATGGTAGGAGCATCTTGGTGCTCATCTAAGCGTAAATATCTTTGTCCTGGATCCAATACCGTCATCAAGATATTCCAAGCCTCAGGATGCGCTCTGCTCAACTCATCCAATAGGATAACGGCATTCTCGGTCTGAATGGCTTTCACAAATACGGACTCACAAAAGGTAGTACCGGTATCCTTCTTGAAGTGGGTGTTACCAATCAAAGTACCTCTTGGATCCTGAGTGGCTCCTAAGTTAAAATAGAAATCTGGACGATTCAAAGCCGTAACCAAGGTCTTGGCAGCTTGGGTCTTACCAGTACCAGCAGGCCCGGTCATCATAATGTTCTTACCTCTCATAGCCGACCTAACCAAATATTTCCACTTAAGGTCTGGCATAATTAATGTCTTTGGCTTGAGGCCTACTGCCTCGTTATGAACAAAATTCAATACTGGATTCTCCATCATTTCTTGTTTAGGCGCTACTGGCGCATTGGTTACTTTATTTTTATGACCGGTGGACTTGATACGCTTGGCTCTACCTGTATCGGTATTGAACTCAAGCAACTCACCGCGGTCTGAAGCTATCTTGGCAATACTATCTCGGATGGCTACTGCCTCATAAGCATTAGTATCAACATTAACAAACTTCCATGACTTTGAGTTGGCAATAAACTCGGGCTTAACAATAACTGTTTTCATTTTTTATTAGGGTTTTAAATTATTAATATTTCATAAAGATAAGTACACTTTCTCATTAATCCTAGAGAAAAGTTAACTTTTTTTAAAAAGCCATATTATTCAAGGCTTCTAACACTTCACCGGCCGTTCCTTTTGGGACTTCTGGGGTTGGGAACTTAACATTCCATACTGACCATGAACCATCTGCCCAAGGCTTCATACTAACCGTAACACCATTGGCCAACACAATCCTGGTACCCATGAATGGCTTGGCAAACTTGTCATACCTATTACGGTTCCAACCACCTTCATACATGGTCTCTTGGGTCACTTCGGCATTTGGATACAAATGGCTCCAATCGGTATTTTTACGCAAATCCTCAATGGCCTTCTTACGAGCTGCCTCTTGTAACTTGGCATGGTAATGGTCCTCAATCTTCGTGATGACGGTCTTGGCATTGGTATACATTTTACGTTCTGCTTCCCAACCCATACCAACAATGCTCATTTTATAACCTTTGCTTTTGGCATGCCAAGAAAAGTGACCAGACCCGCTCGATACAACATGTTCTGATACCTTTATCCAATAAGTGGTATCCTTCTTATAGGAAATATGAGCCTTTGGTACCATACCTTTGATCTCACATACCATCTCCTTGGTGTTGGCCTTATGGTCATAATCATACACACTACGGTCTGATTCAGATTCGGTCAACACAAATTCAAACTTACCAAATTGCTTGGTCGAGGCCTCTAGGTCATCGGCAAATTTTCTAGTGGCCGCTACTTGGGCCTCACCTATTTTTATATCTTGCTCTAAAAACTTTCTGGCCTTCTCAATACGAGCTTGGTCAGCTTTCTGTTTTTCAATGGCTTGCAACTTCTTGTCCAGTTCAGCTTGGGCCTGGGCAATAATAGCCTTTTGTTCTTCGATGTCTGTCATAATAGGGTTTTTTTCGTTATTCATATTTCTATCTTATTAATATTTCATAAAATTAAGGCCAAAATCCACCAAATCCTAGAAAAAAGTTGAAAATGTTACTTTTGGTCCGGTAACTTATTGATTTACAATACGTTATATGACCTTCCCACCCGCTTCTGTAACTCATTGATTTTCAATGATTTATAACCTATTGATTATCAATGAGTTACAGACTCTATTACCGTTCATATAAAGAACTGCCCCTATATAGGGTATTCTGATACCTAATCAACTATAAAATAGGTATATATGAACGGATATCAATTAATTCAAACAACATTCACCACATGAACAAGGCTCATCCCTATCATCCATACTAAAACCAGCACTATCAAATTCTGAAGGCATCTCGGCATCCAATTGTGCCTGAACATATTCACGATGTGCCTTTAACTTTTGCTCCAAGATTATCTTGGCTGTTAAAGTATCTGAATCAGTAAACCCACCAATATGCCAATCCACCTTATCCTTAAAGGCATCAATAGTAAAACTGGTCTTCCAGTCATAAACAGTGAACAACAAATCATTTTCCGGAATCTCCAATATCCATTCCCATTGAGTCTTGTCACCATTGCGTTCTGTGGCATCTCCTAACACATTAAGTAATTCCATAACAGTTGCGGTTACTTCGTGACCATGGAAGCTAGTGCCACTCACGGATCGGTTTGTTTGCTTGATATTCATATACCTTTATTTTTAATTAGATCATAAAGATAAGTACAGAATACTAGAAAACCTAAAGAAATGTTAGAAATGTTACTTTCGATCCGTTAACCAATTGAGTATCAATGAGTTATACGTCCGTCGACTACCAGCTGTAATAATTAATTGGGTATAACCCGTTGATTATCAATGAGTTACAGGTTTATTCCATTGTGTTTTATATTTCCATACCTTTCTTTTATCGGTAGCTGGTTTCTTCAATCGTTTAATGTTCATATCCGTACGGAACTGCCAATAGGCTTGTTCTGGTAATCCATACGTTTGCTTGAACGCTTGGTACTTTGCATACTCCTTTGCTGACATTTTAACCATAATGATTCCAAAGTCATCAGTAGCCATATAATACTCAGATAGGTCCATTAAGTACACTACATTAGTATCGGGCCATTGTGTATAGATCAATGTAGGGCCCAATGCCCATTTCCATAAACTATCTTGTAGAGATGTATACTCATAGTTGATACTATCCTTGTTCACTTCTACATACACTATGCGTTCTGTATATTTGGTAATGGTGTCAGTCTGGGTTCTAATGATAACATCCTTTTTAACAATAGTATCATATTGTGTTTGGATCACTACTTGTTGTTTGGTTATAGTATCTCTTTGGTAACGGATCGTGGCTTTGAGATCATTTAGTTCCCGTTCCATATCCTTGTACTTCTGATTGATGGCATCTGCTTGTGCAGTTGTCATTACAACAATCTTAGTACCGTCATCATCTGTAGTTGTGTAAGGGTAAGTCTTACTTGATTGGGACAGTAAGTTCCCAAGACTCGCGAGGACGAGAGTTGCGAGCAGAATCAGCTTTTTCATAGGTTTCTACCTGTTCATGCAGAACCTCGACTTGCTCATTTAATTGTTTGTTCTCTGTAGCTAGTTGTTGGTTCTGTTTTGTTAATGTTGTGTTTGTTTCTTCTAATGTAACATTTTCTTTCACAACCTCAACATGACCAGTGCCAGCCATACCGATATTTAACACTACCAATCCAATAACTGATATTAGAACCCCGAATAATATAAGTGTTTTCTTGTTCACTTTCTACTACCCTTACTCATTATAATTATTTCTCTTAAATCTTTAAGAGCTTGTGTATTGTTCTCCAATGCATTTTGTACCTTACCTGCATCCGTACGAACATAGTCATTTACTTCTTTCTGTAGATCATCTACTTTCTTTTTCAATTCATCTTCAGATGCCAACTGACGCTTGAGCATGTACCATAGTACAGCACCTAAACCCAATACAATAACTCCTAGAGCTCCGTATTGTGTTAAAGTTTCAAATACGCCAAAGCTTTGTGCCTGAAGAAATATGGTATGCAGTAATAACATTACTTATCCTTTTCATCCAATTTGCGACGTAAACGATCTTGTTCGTCCAAATTACGTTTAATAAATACCCAAGCCAATGCTCCCAACGCTAGTACAGCAACTCCGAGAGCTCCGTAATCGGCTAATTGGTTGAATACTCCGAAGTCGGCTGGCTTACCTACTGATGTTGATAATGTGTCTTTCATAGTTAATTAGTCTTTAAGTGATTAGATAATACTCCACCTAATGCAATTGCTGTATGTGTAAGATCGTTTACTTGGTCTTCTGATAAAGTATATTTCTTACTGCAATAGTCTATACCAAGAACAGCAATGAACTTGCCTTCAAAGTTTTTAATTGCAAATAGGTATTGTGATTTTGTTTTGTTTTCATCTGCAAAATATCGTAATCCGTAAGTGGCTACGTTTTCATTTTTGAAATCCGGTATAACTATTGCTTCATTGGTAAGTAACTGATTGAAACTTCTGGAAAATAATGCTACGGGGATGTTTTTCAATGTTAATTGTACGGAAGAGGCCGAAGGTGAAACTGTTTCATAGAATATACTAAACTTGGCTATACTCTTTCCGGTTGGATAAAAATGACCTCCGTTATGGAATTGGCTGATCCATACTCGATCTGCTCCATATTCCTCTTTAAGGTCTTCCATTCGAGATGTTACCAATTCTCCGACTTGCAGAGCTTCGGTAACCATATCACCCGTCTTGTGTCGTTTGGCAGCTATGTTATCAATAAGTTTTTTAATACTAAGTACTGCGATAGGTCCTATAACACCACCTATTATTGCAATCCAAATACCTTCTGTCATTCCTATTCCCATGAACATCATTGTTACTACAAATAAATATGTTACAGGCTAATAGTACAGTCAATAATTTCCAAGTCTAGAGATGCCCGGACATGTTCAATGCTATTCTTAATTAGGTTGGCATTATGTAATGATTCACATGTGCAGATTAGTTCATGTGTTTGTTTGTTACGGATCTGATAATTTCCTTTCATAACTGATTGATTAAATAAATTTCTGTATATTGATGAGTATTCGTCTTTGGCCATTTTGATTATATACAGGTGATTTAATGAGTAGGAGCGATTACAGTAAATTTTCCATTCTTACATATAATGTAACTATTATTTTCAATCCAATCACCACAATTTAAATAATGTATATTGTTAATATGAATATCAACAGGTGTATGTATATGTCCTACTATCACACCATGACAGTTACGTATTTTGGCTTGGTACACTGCTTGTTTCTCAAAGTCTGTAATAAACTTAATAGCGTTTTTTACATTCTTTTTTAAGAACTTGCTTAATGATTTTTTATATCCAATCCGTTTAAGAGCATTATCAATCCAAATTGCAGCTTCATAACCCCAGGATCCTAATACACCTAACCATTTCATTTTTACAATGCCATCAAATTGATCACCATGAACTATGTAATAACCATTCCATACACATTCATTAACTATTTGGATATTTTCTGAGAATGACATTGGAGTATAACTACGTAAAAAGTCATCATGATTACCTGTCACATAAACTACTTTAGTTCCATTTTTACTATAGGATAATATTTTACGTATCACATTTGTGAAGTCTTGAGTCCAATAATGTCGTTTCTTCAGTAACCAACCGTCGATAAAATCACCAACAATGAAAAGATATTTTGGTTCATATTGTTTTAATACTTCCAATAGGTCATCAGCGTTACTGCCTTTCGATCCTAAATGAACATCTGATATAAATAAGGCATCAACTTTTTTCATTTCCAATAATTTATGTCTTTACGGAAGTACTCGATATTATTCCTATTGAGATAATTCATGTACATCATTTTTAAAAATTTACCATAACCCATATACTTGAAACGTCTATCATCTTGGGTAGCATGTTTAGGTAATATGCAAAACTCTTTAAGCGAGTATTGTCGACTTAATAGATAATCTTCGCTATTAGTAACTGTTTCATCAAACCCTCCCAACTGATTAAATGACTCAACACTAGTTAAGAAAAACACTCCTGTACAAAAAGGTTTAGTCATAAAGTATTTTCTTATAGTATTGAATAACTTAAATATCAATTTAGATTTGAAAGTATCAACTGAACTTTTAACTTGACAAGTCACTAATTCATAGTCATCTAACTTATCAACAGCTGTTAATAATATATCTGTTTCTACTAATTCAGTGTCGGCATCTATGAATAGAACATAAGGTGTAGTTACTAATTCAGCTCCTCTATTTCTTCCAACTGCTACAGGTCCACCATCAATTATTTCAATTTGTAAATTTGATAATTGTTTTTGACATTTAGCAATTACTTGTCGAGTATTATCAGTTGAATTAGCATCTGCTATAATGACTCGCAGCTTGTTGACTCCGATTTGACCGGATATAGATTTTAACGTTTTACCAATGTATAATTCTTCATTCTTACAAGGTATTACTATTGTAACTAATTTATGTATCATATTAATTATATTTTGTTACTTTAACAATTGCTGACCATGGAATCACTCCTGCATATTCTAAAGTATCGCCTTCGTTATCTTGCACATTTGTATCCGTAGAAAGTTTATTAGAATCTAATTTAGTCGCATCAATATGTAGTACAACAATATTATCTATATAACTATCCGGAACCATTTCAGATGCTTCAGCATACGATCCTGCTACATCGATATCCGTAGCCAAGTAAACTAATCCTGGTTTAGAATCTTCCCATGCTTTTTTACTTTTGGTAGTATCTAAACCATCCGTTTGTATTTTCTTAAGCAATGGTTTATATGTAGCATGATATAGTATCTTACCGGATTCTTCTTTGAGTAGATCTTTTAATCGTATCATACTAATAAATATCGATCAATTCGATAAAGGTGCTTTGATTGTTAGGTGTGATTGGTAATTAATTAACATGATATCATTAGGATCAATTTCATTTAGGTTTCCTTTCAAAGCAGCTCTTAGGTTATGGCCTGAACTTAATTTAACAATAGGTAACTTGTATGGCTCTCTAGTTTTTCTTGGAACAGAATAAGAGTCACATATTTCGTGACAATGTTCATCAGTAACCTGCTCACCAACTCCAAAATCCCCAGGATCAAAAACTGGATCTTTGGAAGCTAGTTCTATTCTTTCCTCGAGAGAGAGTTCTCTTCCAATTTGTTCCTTAGCTTGCTCAATATGGTTGTTATATAAATGCACATCACCTAAGTTACCAATCAATTCATCTGGTACCATATTCACTTCCTTAGCAATGATTTCAAGTAACAATCCATAACTTGCAATGTTGAATGGTAACCCTAAGAATGTATCTACCGACCTTTGATTCCACATTAAAGAGATTGCTCTGGTTGGTATTCCTGCTGCCTTTGCTGCTTCTTCAACACTATTACCTGTCAGTCGAGCAAACTCTTTTAAGTCGTCCCATGCTTTAGGTGTTGTAGGATGGCATCTTGCTCGTTGTTCATCATCGCTCAACTCTCTTGTATAAACTTGAAATCCATAATGACAAGGTGGAAGAACCATCAAACTCACTTCTCCAACATTCCAAGCATTAACTATCATTCTCCTTGAGTCAGGATTTGTTTTAAGGTCTTGGATTAGATCTGCAATTTGGTCTACTCCAGCATCAAATATAGCATCCCAATTTCTCCACTGCCTTCCATACACAGGACCTAACTCACCCCACGTATTAGCAAACTCATCATCGGTTTTGATTTTGTTGATGAATTCTTCTTGTGTTAATGTCTCAACTTGGGTTGTCACTCCCGCAGTAACCAAATACCTCTTATACGCATCACCATCCCAAATATGACAATTGTTATCAACAAGGTATTTGATGTTGGTATCACCTCTTAGAAACCATAACAATTCAGTTACAATCTGTTTCCAAGCCATCTTCTTGGTTGTGAGTAATGGGAAGCCCTCACTCATTTTATGACGGATTTGTCTACCAAATACTGATATAGTTCCGGTACCTGTTCTGTCTTTCTTCACTACTCCATTATCAAGAATGTCTTGAAGTAGGTTTATGTATTGTTTATCTAAGCTGTTCATGATTCTATATCTAAATTACTCTCTCGTAACATTTCTCTAATAACATCTCTTACCCTATAACATACATCTCTTTCTTCCTCAGTCGCTTCTCCATTACTATCAAGAGAGCCTCCGTATTTATGCACACTCCGAAGTTTTTGATCAAGCTGCCAAAGGAGTGCTTTGTACTTCCATCCATTCAATGCTTCTATAGCATCTGCTTTTTCTTCAATGCTATCAAATTCTAGTATTATCTTTCCCATAACGTTTTCTAAATGTTTCATTGTTTTTTAATTCATGTTTAAACCACTCATAATCAGGTATATCTTCATATCCAACAAAATGTTTAGTATATTCTTCATACAATTTCCATTCAATAGGTGGATTGTTTAATTCCTCAATTATAGGTCTAATATCATCAGCCCATTTCTTTTTCCATTCCTCAAATGTAAAAGTTGATGTTGGGTTACTTTTAAGAAAGTTTTTGTACTGTGTTTCTAATGTTGCCATAATTTAATCCTGTTGTTCTACTTCATATCTCGTTTCTGGGTAAAAATCTATACAGTATACGTTAACTGTTTCTAACTCCAAACCTCCATTAAAGTCATCAACTTCATATCGATAAGATCCTTCGAAGTCATCTGGGTACTTACTGACATATGGAGTCCAGTCAAGGTACTTTGCTTTTGAGTCTTTACCTATGCCGTAGTACTCATCCAATCCTACTTTGAGATCCTTCTGTGTGTGAGCAGTTACTATTGGCTTTCCATATGGAGACATTGCTACGTATGTTACTCTTATGTATGTTCTTGTCATTCTCATAACCATCCTCGCATACTTAAAAATAATAGAAACGATCTAAGTTTCGATACATCAGATTCAGTCATATTATTTTCTGTATATAAATGTTTTATTGATTCCGGATTATCTTGTAACACTCCACGGATCCAATTCATGTTGTCCCAGAGCTCTTCCTTCCATGGCTTAACTCTTTTATCTGTGAATTCTATATCAATATCGTCATAAAACTCTCCTTCTTCAAATGGCCCGTCCTTTTCTAATTTAATTGCAGTAAAGCAAAAGTCTTTCGTTTCATGTGTAAGTGTCTTACATGCCGTTACATCCTCACGGTTTAAAGGTACAAGCACTGTTGCATCGCTTTGAGACTCTTCTTCTCGTTTATACCAAACTCCATTTATTTGTATTCTATCTTCCATTAACATAAAAATTTACAAGCTATTCCTATAATATATAAAATTATCATCGTGAAACCAAATATAATTGCCGTTCCAGATATACAACCTACTGCCTTATCATTTATTTTTTCCATTGTATTATTTTTTTTCTTGTGTTGCATACTTAATACCCATAATTGTACCAACTATTGAAAATGCATTTGTTAATAAGACACTAAACATGTTACTCCAAGTAGAGCCAATAATCTGGGTGTCTTGATTGGTTATGATAGCCATCCAGTACAAGCCTGTCGTTACAATTCCAACCCCAACTATAACAGCCAAAGCAACTTTAACAATAATTTTAATCAGTTCACTTTGACTTTTTTTCATCATGACATCCAAGTCATTCAAAGCTGCATCCTTTTCTATCTCTATTGCATTTTTAAGTTTTTCTGAATTAGCTAACTCTATTTGCAAATTATTTGAAAGGTCATCTATTTTCTTCTTATCGTTTATCGCATCAGTAACATCAGTTGCAATCTTAACTACATCGGTAATATTTCCTTCGCTATCAAACACCGGATTGTAAGATGCTTGTAGATATACAATAGACCCATCTACCTTTCTTCTTTCAAATACTCCATCAAAATACTTACCCTTTCTTAATGTTTCCCAAAACTTTGCATACTCATCAGTTTTAGAATACTCGTAACTAACAAAAATGCTATGATGTTTTCCAACGACTTTATCTTTTTCATTGGATTTATATCCCATGGTTTCTAAAAAGATAGAATTAACATCTGTTATGAAACCTTCAGTATTAAAACTAATAAGAGCGGTACTTCTGTTAATTGCATCTATTTGCTTCTTACTACTAACTATTTCACTGATGTCGGTAGCAATCTTCATTATCTTGGTAATCTTATTATCCTCGTCAAAAATAGGATTATAAGTTGCTTGGAGATTGATAAGACTTCCATCCTTTTTTCTTCTCTCAAACTCACCTTGATAATATTTACCACTCCTTAATATATCCCAAAATTTTTCATATTCAAGCGATCTTGCATAATCTTCGCATACAAAAATGCTATGTTTTCTGCCAATGATATCAGCATGATTACCTTTACCATAGCCCATCGCTTCTAGAAAAATATCATTAACACCTAATATAACTCCATTCAGATCAAAGTATATAATAGCGTTACTTCTATTGATTGCTTCAAGTCTGCTTAGTAGTTCTTCTTTTGATAAGTTTTTCACTATTTATCCTTTGTTTTTGTTTTAGTTGATCCGTTTAACCAATATCTATCATCCTTATCTTCATCTTTCATAGGAGCATTTTGTAGCCATTCATAGAGCTCATCCGCTACTTCAAGGATCGATCCCGGGTATTCCATTTTTCTTGCTTCGATAGCCATCTGTAAGGCTACTTGTCGGTTGGTGTGAAATTTAATATTACTCATAACTTTCTCTGTCTATTTTAATTAAATATGGAAATCTTGGAACACCGTCTGGTGTTAAATTGAAATACTTTACAGTTGCTGATTTACCTATCAACTCATTGCGTTGCTGCCACATGGCAATGCATTCATCCCAATTGAACTTAGGTGCAGCACTAAATCGTTTTCCATCCTTAGTCTCAAATAGAAATGCCCCTGCCATTCCAGTCTTGTTACCTAACCCTTCAACAATATCCAGGATGGTATATTCTTCATCAATAAATGATTTGTATTTGAGCAAGGAACGTGAACGTTTGTTTTCATACTTCTTATCCAACCGAACCATTAATCCTTCATACCCTTGAGCTACATACATCTCATACTCATTAATCACATCCTTCTCACTATTGACAATGTGTGTACTAACTCTCTTGCAACACTTAGGAAGTGACATACCGGTTATAGCAGCACATCGTTCACTAAATACACCACCGTGTGATGGTAAGTCGTAAATATGATACTCAATGGCACCAGCACTATCAATAAGATCCTGAGCTGTTGGTTTAGTTTTCTTTACAAGTGATACAATAGCATTGAAGTCATTTGCAAACTTATCGGCATACAACTCACCATCAAATATCAATGTCGGATCCTGCTCGAACAAAGGCTTCAAGGCGTCATAGATATGTGGTACTGATATAATTGGTTTACCGTTCCTTGTCCACATACCATCTGCCTTCATTATGCAACGTATACCATCCAGCTTGGGTTGACTATAAACTGGAAATGTTAAGTCAGGATAGTCGGTGTAACTATGAGCTAGCATTGGTTTAAAGTATACGGCTTGGTCCACTTGCTTGATATCTTCAAATGATCCTTGTTCAACACGCTTGGTCCATATGGCTTTGGCTTCTGACAAGGCTTGCTCGGCCGGAGTGGTTTCATTACTGCGTCCAATGTTCTTACCTTGGCATAAGGTCCATTCCGTAGTGGTCTTAACACCATCGGTATAACCTGCCGTTGAACGATATTGGTTGTCTTCAATCTCAATTGTCCATTCGGTAATTTTACCAGTACTGGCTCTTTTATATAATGTTGGTAATTTCATGTTTTACTTTTTAAATGTTTTTTCTGTAACTAAACCATTTTCACTTCGGCTGTACTCAGATGCATCCACATAACCTAACTTCACCAATTGCTCTCTATAAGCATTTAGTTCAGCATCGGTCATCTGTCTAAACAATTCATAAATGCAAGACTCATATCGATTGGCCTTATGCATGTCCTCCTCATACTTTTCCGGAGTGGATTGTTCATAGCAAAATATTGCTTCTTTAACTCGGTCTGTCATGTTCAATTTATTTAGTTGTTTAAATTATTTTTTCCAATTGCGAAAGGCATAGTCTATTTCTGTTAACCCCGGATCTAATGCCTCTGACTTTGAGTATGCAGATAGATTAATCTTTCGCAATTTTTCCTTTGGCTTTAGGGTGTCGATAATAGCCATGAATTGATTACGTTGATCAAGAGTGATTTGATACTCTTTATATTGAGTGTTAATGTAATCAACAGCTCCTATGTAATTAGCGGAATCAATCATTAACATCATTTCAGTGCCTACGGAATCAAAATTACCAGTGGCTGGCTTCGGTAACATTCTTACAGGTCTTGCTCCTTCAACTACTATTTTTTTATTAGTAGTCTTACCTGGACGCATACCACGCATAATACCAAACCCCATTCGCTTTGAGCTGTTTCGTACCGCCTGAGCATGTTCTTGAGTAGTGACTTCAACAGTATTACCAGTCTTATGATACACTACGTCAATGCAACCATATGGCTGAGCGGTCGAGCAATCAACACAAACTTTAAATCCTAGCTGAACTCTACCAGCTGGAATTATTGTATTACATTTTGCACAATTCATTAGTCAATAAGATAAGTTAAAGTTATCAATGTCCTCGGCTTCAATGTCTAGTTCTCCGTCCTTTGAACTACCTACGGTATACATTGGAGTTCCGTTACGAGCGGTATATGTGTTTTGTATTCTAACTCTTTCGCGGTCAAGTACCGCCCAATCACCTATTTGAAATTTATACATACTCTTATATTTTAAAAATACATCATGTACCATGGTAATTGTCCTTGCTCTTTTTTAAGCTGTTGTTCATGGTGCTCAACTTCACTATAGACAGCTAGGTTGAGATATGTTTTTGTCCATTTATCAAAGTGGAGATTTTCAGAAGCCCATTCGGGTTCAAGTGTATGAAGTATTCCACCTTCATAGTCTGAGATCTTTTCTTTAAGCTTAAGGTCTGCGATCATCTGATCTAATACTTGTTCTGCTGTCATATTTTTATTTTTTAATTATTACTTACTGTACCCTACCAATTTAACATCCAAATCCTTTACAAAACCTTCCATAACCATATCCGGCCACAAATCACTATTCATCCAATGGCCGGCAGTCATATCAAGCTGTCTACAAGCATCTTCATGTATAGCATCCATATCAACGCTACCAGCAAAACCATACCCACAAATGAACTTGGCAATCTGTCTCAAATCCTCTTCATTGTCATCGGTATATGCTCGACTCAATACTACAAAAATAGCTTCTTTCATCGTGGCCATAACCTTGTCATTATGCTCATACATTTCTGGACTCCATGGACGGGTAATCTCAATACCATACTCCATACCTAACACTTTTGTTTTACTCATAGGACTTATTATTTTTAATTATTTCATAAAATTAAGGACAGAATCCTAGAAAACCTAGAGAAAAGTTGAAAATGTTACTTGAGCACCGGTAACGCCTTAAGTATCAATGAGTTACAAGCTCGTACCGTTAACGTAGGTAACCCATTGATTACCAATAAGTTATAAGTTATTGATTATCAATGAGTTACAGACTCTATTAGAGAACGTTTAAAGAACTTCCCTATTTTAGGGTATCTTAACCCCAGTTATACTATAAAACCATTAGATTTGGGCGGTATTAGTTTATAATTCACCCAAACTGAACTCCTGGTTCTCATAGACTAGATATTGGTGTTCTGGAATGGCATCAATAAAGTAATACCTACCTCCAGTTGCTTTACCCATATCAATATACTTGACTTGAGTATGACCGACAATCTGGATGTAATCCTTTTTAAGGAATGTTTCCTTGTTACCGGACATTAAACTGCCAGGTCGGATCCAAATTGGTGTTTGTGTTTTACTATCACCGTACGGATCCCAACCTGTGAATATAAATGCATTTGGTCTATGTTGCCAAATCTGATTCACAAAGTCAGCAATTGGTTCATCGGTATATCCTTGCTGTGTAACTAACCAGTTATGTCCAATACCAGCATGCGTACATAAGATGTTATCCAATTGATAACACATTTGCATATGATGCTTGTTCTCTTCCAGTAACTGTCTAATAGCAGCAGCTGCACCATATTGGTAACCGGAATATGTTTCGCCGCCTGGATAATAATGGAAGTCATGATTACCAACGAGTAAGATAACTTCTATATCCTTGGCTTGTTCTTTGAACTCAATTATCTCTTTGAAGTTATGCATTTGCTCAGTTGCGCCGAGATCAAAACTATCAAAGTAGTCTCCTATAAACACGACACGATCCGGATTCTCCTTGGTGATAATGTCTTTCCATAATGCGCGACCATGGGTGTCGCCTAAAAATATTGTTTTCATATTAATCGTTTTTCGTGATGATCTTTTGGTAATGTTAATTTAGCAATTGGTTGTTTGTCCATTATTTTTAATACGTCTTCCATACTAATAGGTGCCATACAATTTCCATCCACTCCTACATCCATTGCTTTACCATCGGCTACCCTAAGGTGAATAGGTAAGTGAACGTGTCCATGCAAGTGAATAACTCCATTGTTCATGTTATTCCAACTAGCAATTGGATAATGCATACAAACAAAAGTGAATCGATCCATGGCCTCTTTCTTAGACCTACCAGGACGTTTAACTTCCAAGTACAAGTATTCATGTACTGAACTGAATAAGCTTTGCACATTGTCTTTGTTTCGTTGGATATGGTGATCGTGGTTACCTAAAACCAAATGTACATTCTGGCATACAATACGATCCCTGAAAGCTTTAATACTCTCGAACCCACCAAATGACCAATCGCCTAAGTGAATCAAAATATCATTTTGTCCAACATAGCCGTTTATCCAATACACTAACTCATCATTCATTCTATCCAATGAACTGAAGTCGCGGGTTAAATTATCGGCTCCAGTCCAATTGGTAGTCGCTCTGCATATGTTAGCATGGTTGTAGTGAGTGTCACTTGTAAACCATAATCTTTGCCCTTGTTTCAATTCTATTTTCATAATGCTTAAATATAATAACAAAAACTTTTAAATCCAAATCTTTTTAATGCGAATCTCCTACATCATGTTTCTCTCCGTAGATTAGGTAGTCTGGGTTGATCACCTTAGCTACCTTATTACGCTCTCCAGTAAAGTACTTGATCACAATACCTTCGTGTGGTACTTTGGTTCCTTCAATGTAGTTGTTGAATGTATATTTGTCTTGGATCTCCTGAGACCAATCTCCATAGTATAAAATTGGAACGAAAGTTAATCCTAACCAAGAGTCAATAATCTTCCAAGCATCATAAGTTGTTTGATACTCACCATTGACTTTAACATCAAAGCCATTAAAGTCCATATCAACCAAACCGTAGTCATAATTCTTCTGTATACCAGCTCCAAAGATTTCTCCATAAATGATAATACCTTCACCAATCTCTTCAATACTATACTCCTTTGCTAATGCCCAAAGCTTATTTTTGATATCAAGTTTCTCAGCAACGGTTGCCCACACATCTGTATCATAGAACCCTTGTGAGTCAGACCCTTTCTCTACGTTATGGGATCCATACACATATTCATACTCAATCCATTCATTACCGAAGAACCTTTTAACCTTATCCCAGATCGTTAACCTACGTTTCTTAACAATACCATAGCGAGCATTTGTACCATGAATCTTTCTAGTAATCTCAACTAGATCATTCTCAGTAAACATACCAGCTACATTCTTCAAGTTAGGGAATTTGTAATACACATGAAAGTTAGGATTCTGATGATATCTAATCTTACGACCTGAAGACAATTGCACTTGTACGGCAGGTGGTTCGTACTTAAAGATCTTTAACACATCCATCATATCCTCACCTTCATCCCATTTTGTGTTAGCGTGTCTAGTAGCTTCACGGGCATACTTTAAAGGTATAATTAAGCACTCGGAATATACTCCTCTTAATTTAACAGTACGCACCCGTTGACCTTTACGTAGGTAGTTAGTCACATTCATTGCATCCGACAACTCTTGTGGTATGACTGCATCTGTTGTTGCTACTACCACTAGGTCATCTACTCGGTAATGTCCTTTTTGTATAATACAATTCCATCCACCGATAACAGCTTGTTCGATATTATCTGCTCCTGGGATTGGTTTAATTTCATTTATACGTGCTATATAGCACACTGAGTTATTATTTTCCATCATAGTTCTATTTCAAATCTGTTTTTCATTTCTTTTACTTTTTCGGCCGGACACCCATGCACATTTATTCCATCGTGTCTATTCTCTACAATGACGGAATGTACTCGATATCCATACTTCTCAGCTAATCCATAGTAAGCATACATTTCCCATTCCTGGGTAAAGGTGTTGGATACTACTATTTCAGAATAGTCGAGCCCATTGGTGTCTTGATTCTGTTTCATTCTAGCTTCAACTTCGTCTTTGCACCATTGATGTGCAATTTTAAGATCTGCTGGATTGAATTTATATTCGCCTGTCTCAGCATCGATAAAGTATTTATCCGCTTCACAAACTGCATTGTTATCTACAATTACATTTGCTAATGTCGACTTACCTGATCCAGGTAGCCCTCTTAATAGTATTAACGTTTTCATATTGCGTATAGTATTGTTGGGTTATCTTTATGTATTTCTGGAATATCGCCTTGTAAGGATAGATACTTATTAAATGCATCGGTATCAAACTTCTTGGTAATCAAATGATATCCGTTACTAGTTGGAATACAAGTAATAATCTTCGGACCGTCTGGTTTCATGATAGCATCAATGATATGAGCAATCCTATGAATGATAATCTCATCCTTAGTGTCAATATCGACAATCCAAGTCTTGGTATTATACGGTTCGCTGTTATTACGACCGATAATAGTTTCAAAGCTTGACTTGATACCTTCATACTGCTCATTGGCAATCAACTCAGCATTGTGACGCAAACATTCCAAAGCAATCTTACGCCATTTCCTTCTATTCAAATGAATATAAGCTCTGGCATTAAACGTTTCACACAACTTGATAATCTCATCTTTGTTCTTATCAAACTTTTCCAGACTGGAAATGTTATATGACCGTATAATACGATTATTGGATCCTAGCTCTGAGTTCTCTTTCTTGCGTTGGATAATCTGAATAAAGTAAAAGTAATCAGATTCAAATTTAAGCAAGTCTCTTATTTGGTCAAAGTTATTAGTCATAATTCAATTTGGTTTCTTCAATATGCCTACATTTACTTCTAAACTCATATCCCTTGCAGGTGCAGGAATAATGGCCATGGCTCCTTGTCACTGTATAATATGATCCTGGCTTACTGGCTTTAACTTGTACGGATAATACCTTTGGTACCGTTACTACAGCTTCTGGCTTTGGTTGTTCTGATAACACATAATCATCAGCAACCTTTTGCCAACCGTTGGCATCCACCAACCAGTTCTGTCCTAATATTTTTGTTACTATGGCTTTCATTAGTTTAAACTTGCTACTAGTTGTTGTTTCTGTTTCTCAATAGCGTCATCCATCATGGGAATTGCTATTTTGGCTTGCAATAATAAAAGAGAAAGCTCTAATAAACGAGATGCCTTTTCTTGTGTATCACCAATACCCAATTCCAAATCCACTGTCAAGGAATCTCCTTCTTCTTGTAATTGGTCAACGGCTTCTTGTAATTGGGCTCTCAACTCTTTAAGAGTATGATAATCTTTCTGTAAATCAATCATAGGGCTTATTTTGTTAGTTTATGAATTTTAATATTAACACGACGTTTAAAGCATTTCCATTGCTTTTCAAAGCTTTGTTCACTAGCATCGCCATTCCATAACTGGTCCTTACACTTATTCAGTTTATGAATAATACCTTTAGGATAGTGTCTCATGAAACGAAAGAACTGATTCTTATTAACATGATTCTCTCCTTCCCAAACACCGCCTGGCATCCTTTCATTACCACGGAATGAAATCAATTTGGTACGAGTTTCATGATAAGGTTGATAATAATAAACATCGATAGCTCGAGTATCAAAATTAGGTTCAAACCAAAGCTGTTCGGCTCCATTGTTAATGTTTAACTTTTCCATATTTTTTAATTAGATCATAAAGATAAGTACAAAATCCTTGTAGTCCTAGAAAAAAGTAAGAAATGTTACGTTTGGACCGGTAAACCACTGATTATCAATGAGTTACCGGACCTTCGACACCTATTATAAAATGTAAGTTATTGATTATCAATGAGTTACAAATCTATATCATCTGGACATCTATCTATGATATGACGTTTAACAAATTGGCACCACCAGGCTTTAAAGTTATTCCACATTACGCAATATTGTTGCTGTTCCGCCAATTATAAATGTTATGCCGATTGGAATCATTAATGGTCGAGTTCCTTGTTTCATGTAAGGCTTATAAAACCATCCAGATTGACCTTGTTTAGCATACTTCCATGCTTCATTACCTTCAAATTGATGAGCAATAATAATTGCTGTACCTGCTATAACAGCAGCTATTCCGGCCTTTCGCATAACAGCAGCATCGCTTACATAGTTCCTACGCATTGCAGAATTCATTCTGTCAAATGCAGCGTTACGTTGTTGTCTTGTTTGTGCCTGACTAAATAACGTCATCAAACACAGAATTATAACCATTAGTCGTTTCATTACTTTACTGTTTCAATTTTATCATATGCGGCACACTTAGGATGTTTGGATACACATCCAGTTAAGATTACTGATAATGCTACTCCTAAAATAATACCTGTTACCACAGCTATTGTTAATCGTTGATCTTGTTCTGTCATTGTTTTTCTTTTTTAATTGCTATATAATTTGCTCGATACCAACCAAATATTTCATCATGATATTCATTAGCTGGTCTAAATTCATCCATGTCAATGTATATCTCATCATACATTGATTCATTTGGAAGTCTTATTTTCTTTTTTACCAATTGGCCCATCGTTTTGTTGTATTAATCCACGTCCATATTTTTCAATGCGTTCCATATAACGCTCTTTAACATAATTATGAATTGGTAATGGTTTACCGTCATCATCTATACGTACAAACTTAATCATGGTTTCTGTAACAACTCTTTGTTCTCCGGTGTACACATTATGCTTACGAACTTCAATCCAACAATCAACTGAAGTAGTTCCAAACTTATGTATCTTGCCGTACACTTTTAATATGTTACCAACCTTAACTGACTGTTTGAAAAGCAATTCATTGATCTTAAGTGTCACTACACGTTGGGTGTCACAGATCTGAGATACATATGCGGCTGCGGCATCATCAATGATTGAAAGGATAGTACCGCCAAACATATTGTCATGTACTCCTATATCACCTTTCTTGCAAATGTATGTTGTAATCAATTCCATATTAGTCCCACCATCCATCAATATGATCTGCTAAATACTTATATGCCGCGCGCTTATCCTTTGTGTAATCTTTACGAGCCTTATTGGAAAGCTCTGCAAACTCTCTGGCATATTGGTCTTTATGTTCTTTAGTTTTAACACCGTCATAGTCAATATGCATTTCAGATGAGTCTGTTCCAGGTATCGGTACCATTCTCAATACTCCTTTACCCCATTTAGCATCTAGTTCCTGCATTACCGGACATTCATAGAACTCCCAAGAGTCTCTGGTCATATGCAACAAATCAATAGCTGTTTGAATTTCATTGGCTACTCTTTTTGCTTCAGCAATATTAGTTCTGTCTGACAAGAAGAAGTCTCGTGTATGTTCTAGTTTCTTAATGAAGATCTCATTGATAAAACTATTGTCCCAATCTTCGTCTCTCCAAATGGTAGGCATCCAACGTATCACGTTATGGCACTTTCTAAAAAATCTTTTAATCTTGTATTTCATATGCTTAATTATAATGAATCTTTTTCAGTAATCCAATTTCTTTGGTAATCTTTTTTAACAGCCTCTTTGGCATATCTGTTAATTACGGGCCTTCCGGTATTATATGCTCCGGCTGCTTTTGCCCAACTCTTATATCGTTTAAAGTTCTGGGCTAATATCTTCATACTTAAATTAACATTGAACTCAATGCTATCTCGTAATTCATTTTTAGTAACCTTACGTTCTGCAAAATATGAAGCATACTTGTATCTAATTTGCATAGGACCCATGGCACCTGCCTTAGATACTCTGGAAGGATTATAAGTTGAATCTTGTGGGCCACGATATGTTGTTTCTAAATGTGCAATATTGAATGCCACATGTCTAGGAATTTGATACATTCCAGAATAAAGCATGATGGCTCTGTACATACGTGTTGCCGGATCCGGCTTTTCAATTGGCTGAACTGTTACAGCACTTAATAAAATGCATGATAATGCAATTAATATAATTGTTCTCATAACTTATTTAATTTTAAGGTAGACGTTCTTTAACGTGTTTTATTTATTTATTTTTCTTTTCAGTTTGCTTCATTTCATTGAAATAAACATCGATTAATTTATCAATACGCTTGTCAGTATAAGAATGACTTTCCGTAACCGCATCTGTGATTTGATCATTGATCTTCATATCCATTTCACGTTGCAGTTCCGTTACATTTTGATAAACATGTCGTTCTATATTGTCTTGTCTACGTTCTAAATCTTCTCGTAAACGTTGTGTACCGTCCCATACGTTGCGATCATTATTCATGATCCATTCTTCTTGTTGTCTGATTGTTTTTAGCAATTTGGTAATCTTAAGCACACCCCAAACGATTAGCGCTATTGCAATAGCTCCAATAATCGAGAGCATACCTAAAACAAAATACATTGTTTCCATATTATTATCTCCTATAAGTTTTATGTCAAAGAACGTCTACCGTTAGTGCGCCTTCCTGGGATCGAACCAGGCACCTACTGATTATGAGTCAGTTGCTCTAACCGAATGAGCTAAAAGCGCTAAATGAGTGCAGCGGGGCTGCAGACCCCTGAGGCTCCTGCACTGAGTTGATCCTCTTTAGTACTCAAGATTGGACTTGCACCAACATGTTCTTTCGAACTCGTTACCTTAGCGTCTACTATCGGGTTTACCATGGTAACCTCGCTTCCGCCACTTGAGCATTTGTAGTCGGTACGGGAATCGAACCCGTGTTACCAGAATGAAAATCTGGTGTCCTAACCCCTAGACGAACCGACCAAGATTCGTATTCACTTTATCTTTCTTAACTGTTTTGGTAATTTTCTTTTTTACTGGCTTGGCTTTCTTAACTGCTTTAGCTTTTTTAGTTGGCTTTGGTTTAACTACCTTAGCCGGCTTTTCAGTCTTTGCCTTTTTAAGTTTGCGTTCTACTAGGCCATCATGGTATTCAATTTCAACTGATACCGGACCATTACGGAACTTACTTAAATCATATGTCCAAGTACTTGTCGTTTCAGCATTTTTATATACTACTGAATATCGTGTCTTGTTTTCCATAACTATTAATTTGGTTGCGGGGAGTGGACTCGAACCACTGACCTTCAGCTTATGAGACTGACGAGCTACCAACTGCTACCACCCCACAATTTTAAATTCAGCCTGAGACTACAGCTTCAATGTTAGGTCTTTTGTCGGATTATGTTTTCCCTTCTTGTCCACCAACTTTTGGTTGGTATCCTAACAATGCCGGTGATTTAAGTACACCACTCTTTGAGTCACTTTTTTGGACTACTCACCCTCTACTTATTCTATTCAACCCTGCCGGGCTAATTAACTCTTGCGGAGCTATAGACCTTTCAAAGATATCACCTTAGACTTGCGGCCTTTGGTGGCAATGGACAACCCATTACTGTGTAGGCATCTTTCGTCCGTGACTGGTAAGCGCTTTTGCTTTTCATTATTAGTTTTGCTAATCATGCAAAAGGTTTGGTCGCAGATGCTGAAAGTAGTGGCTTACCTTTAAGCTAACCCATCTTTTGAACGAGTCAATACTCAACTACTCTCTGAAGTGTCCCCACCTCCATACTTTAAGAATTCTTCATGACACATGCCTTGGTAGGCTAAGGTCAAGGTAAGTAACAGCACCACCTGTACTCTTACATGCCTTTCGGCTTTAAGATCTCTCTTGTATTGGAACCCGTAATCATATACTTGGATAAGCATATTTCTCACGTGGAAGTTCCTATAGGTTATTCTTATTGCTCTTCCGAGCTCAACCAGATGACCTGCATCACCTAGTCACCAATCCACTTCCCTTACAGTGTCACCCTCAGGTACAAAGGATCAATGATATCCTACTTGCCTACTCGAGCTCCGTTCGAAGCCGCAAACCATATTAACCAATACGATTCACATTATCCTGGTTTCCCAGTTTATTTAACGACCATAGGCGGCCGACTATCATTTATCAGATTAAATGTCTCATAATCAACCCGAAGGTCTCATAATCAACTACTGAATGGATAATAATATTTCAAAGAACTTATCTCTCTCAATTATTTCATAAATATAAGTACAACTTTTTGATTTACCAAATCTTTTTGTAACTTTTTTAAGAAATTTTTAATACTCTTGTTTATCAAGTTTCCACTTGCGGCATGCTAACTTCTTAGCTTTCTTTTTGCGATCTGCGTACTGCTTAGGAGCGAATCGACCATCAAAGAAGCCGGCTTCGATTCTAAGCTCTCTATCAGATGCTTTTGCCATTTTAAACAATTTCTTATTCATCTTTCATAAATATAAGAACGTTATCTTAAAAAACCAAATCTTTGTTAAGATTTTTTTCTTTTTGCAGTCAGGACAGGACTCGAACCTATAACACCAACCAGTAACTCCTCAGGTCATCATGCCTTTGGTCGTCGTTGGACTTACTTGTAGCGTCTAACCAAATCAACTCCGTCGGCTTAAGCTTCCAGAGCAAACATTCCGCCACCTGACTATGTTGTTTAGTGGGACTCATACCACCATGCTTCATTGCCTTGTATCATGTTTTTTTGTTTAAGCTAATTTGTTTAGTAGTCAGGACAGGATTCGAACCTGTATGAATGATTGGTTTCGCTTTCATCCAATTACCACTCACTAGCTACCATAACGCCACCTGACTATGATTTTAATTATCGCTTAAAACCACTTCATCTTTTGAAAAGTTTGTACCTCTTGTGTTATACCATTCCAAAGCATCTTCATACGTGCCATGTATACTATTTCTAGACTCGCCACCATCACCGTCTTCCCACTTACCCCAAAAGTTTTTAGTTTGACCGATATAACGTACTGATCCATCAAAGTTAGTTCTTTTTACAATTCTTTTTTCTCT
>Ga0315905_10001310_pt1 | contig 26704 bp, 22 predicted proteins | sample LakEriMetagenome_5_FD_203522 | JGI IMG/M metagenome (GOLD analysis project Ga0315905, IMG submission 203522) | Freshwater fungal communities from buoy surface, Lake Erie, Ohio, United States - Buoy 4 MA121 | ecosystem: Environmental > Aquatic > Freshwater > Lake | place: USA: Lake Erie, Ohio...
AGCATTTGATTAATAAAATAAATAAGGCGAGTTACACGTCTTTATAAGCTTGTATTATTTTTAATAATTTTTTTATTACTAGTGATATATTTTTTATAGTATGTTAATAGTAATAAAAAAATTATTTGATAATTGAATATTTCTTTTCTTATAAAGAAATATCAAGTTTTTTGTAACGGTATAAAAGTGATAAATTAGCACTTCAAATAATGTTTAATGACAGATATAACAAATTTGTAGGTGGTAATATTGATGATATTAAAAAAATAAATATTGAAAAATTAAATAATTTTAAAAATAAACATTATACTCCAAATAATACAAATATTATATTTTTTGGTAAGTTTAATAATAATAAAGTTATTGAAGAAATTATAAAAAAAATTGGTCCTATTAATGAATATACAAAAACATTTAATAATATGACACAAGAATTAATAGCATTTAAAAATAATGAAAAAACTATTATTAAATACATTAAATCAAATAATAAACAAATAATTATTAATTTTTATTTTAGAACAATTAATAAAAATAATATTTGGAATTATAAAATAATGATGATAATAAATATTTTAACAAATTCATTATCATCATTAATAAGAAAAAAATTAAGAACAGATAAAGGCTTGATTTATGGTATTAATAGTTCATTAGATACATATAAAAAATGTGGATACTTTAATATATCTTTTAATTGTCATAAAAAAAATATTAATTATTGTACAAAAGAAGTATTAAAAATATTATGTAAATTACAAAAAAATTATATAAATGAATTATTTATTACAAAAAGTATAAATAAATTTAAAACAACATTATTAAATTTATCAAATAATCCAAAATTTGAATTAAATAATATAATAAAATCATTAACTTATAATATTATTCCTTTATCTGTTGATGAAATATTTGATATTATAAAAGATACTAATGTACAAGAAATAAATCAAATTTGTAAAACTTTATTTCATCCAGATAATACAATAATTATTATAGAAGGCAAAGTAGATTAAATATAATTTATAATCTTATTTAACATATCTTCATTTAATTTTTTATTATCAGTAATACATAATAAAAAATTAAATATTTTTTGTTGTCTTAAATCGGATATTTCTTTTAATTTATTTATATTAACATATGGTAATAAATTATTATTACTATATAAATATTCTAATGTATCGTCAATGTTATTTATTTGTGTTAAATAATTATTACTACAGTCTAAAACTTTTAATGATTTAGGAAGATTTAATAATGTTAATTTATTATATATACAAAATAATTTTTCTAATTTATTCGGAAGTTCTAATTGTGTGATTGGATTACAACTACAATTTAATACTTGTAATTTTTCGGGAAGGTCAATATTTATTATTTTATTACTATTACAATATAATTTTTTTAATACTTTTGAGAGTTTTAATTCTTTGAGATTATTATTACTACAATCTAAATATTCTAATTTATTATGATTATCTAATAATGTATCTAGTATATTATAACTACAATTTAATTCTTTTAAATTTATAGGTATGTAAATTTCTGTTAAAAAATTACCTGCACAATTTAATTTTTTTAATTTTATAGGAAGTTCTGTTAATTTTGTTAATTTATTATAATTACAATTTAATTCTTGTAAATTATTTGGTAAATATAATTCTGTTAATAAATTACATGTACAATCTAATTTTTTTAAACTATTTGGTAAATATAATTCTGTTAATAAATTACATTTACAATCTAATTTTTTTAAACTATTTGGTAAATATAATTCTGTTAATTTATTAAATTTACAAACTAATACTACTAATGTTTCAGGTAAATTTTTTATTATAGTTAAAAAGTTTTTATTACATATTAATACTTGTAAATTATAAAATCTATTTAAATCAGGCAATTCAGTTAAATTACTATTAGATAAGTTTAATTTAGTAATATTATTTGGTAAACTATTTAAATAATCTATTATATTTTGAAGTGTCATTATTTATTATTGATTATTTATTATTTAATTAAATAATAAATAATCAATTTTTTTATTTAAATAAAATATTCGTTTAAATTTTAAATAAAAAAATGTAAAACTATAATTTTTTCTTGATTAATAATATATTACGTATGGAAAAAACAAATAAAGAATATTATTGTTATCTATGTAATTATAAAACATCAAGATGCAGTGATTGGTGTAAACATATTAATTCACAAAAACATAAACGTGATGGCCAAAAAAAACCAACAAAATGCGATTTATGTAATTACGAGACATCAACGTATTGGAATCTTAATAACCATAAAATAAGTTGTCATTCAACATTAGAAGAAAGAAAATTACAAAAATACTATTGTGAAATATGCGATGTTGTATTTTTTTGTAATGCCTACATGAAAAAACATAATGAAGGCAAATATCATAATAATAAAGTATTAGCAAATAAATATGAAAAAGAATTAGAATTAAGACAAATAGAAGAACAAAATTAATAAATTAATTATTATTAATTTTTTTAACTGTATCGTTGATTTTATTGATTATTAGATTTTTTATATTTTTGGGCATTTTTATTAAAAGTATAGAATCTATAAAATCTGTACTTTTATTTGTAATATTATTTATAAATTCTATACTTTTTATTAAATTATTTAAATTAATATTTACATACGAATATAATATATATATTGTCATCGTTTTCAATTTAATATTTTTTTTATTAAAAAAATACAATTGTAAAAAATAAATTGTTTCTATAATATATTCTTGATTATTTATAAATGTTAAAGATAATAATGTATCGTATATATTTTTATATTTTTTCATTTTAATGTGATACTCTAGTTCATATATTTCAAAAATATTAATATTAATTAAAAACCATTTATAATAATATATCTTGTCGTATATTATATTAAAATATTTATAATTATGTTTTTTACAAAATAGTTGTAAATATAATTTACTAATATTTACAAATTTATCTTGTATTCCTTCTTCAGTAAATGTACAATCATATTTTAATATATTGAATGCATTTTTTATTTTATATTCAATTTTATTAATTATATCATTTTTATCATTTTCATTATTTATATCAATATAATTAAATATGTTTGTGTTACATTGATATAAATTTATATCTAAATTAGATATTATATCATTAATATATTCTTTCTTTTTTATATAAAATGTTTTACATGTTGATATAAAAAACAGAAATAATTTTACATCTAATTTTTCTAAAACATTGACAAAATTGTCGTCAAGAATTTTGCCAATATGTACATTCATATTTGTTCTAAAAAATATAATATAAATAACAATTAATAAAATTATCAATTTTTATTTAAATAATAATGGATTACAACAAAAGTAAAACAAAATTATTTTTTCAGGATTTTTTTTTAATATTTTATTAGCAGATGAATTTGATAATAAAATTTTCCAATTTATTATATCTGTATTTTGATCTAAAAAATTAATTACTTTCATATTTGTATTTATTGACAATTCTGATAAATATACTTTGTCAAAATTTTGTTTTAATATATCAGTGGCTGATGGATTTTTTGACAGAATATACCAATCAATTTTATCAAGATTTTGTTTTAATAATTTAATTGCTTCGTAATTTAGATTACCTGATAAATTACGCCAATCAATTTTATCAGTATGTTCTTGTAATAATTTAATTGCTTCACTGTGTGGATTAAAAGAAAATTCAGACCAATCAATTTTTTTAGGATTTTGTTTTAATAATTGAATTGCATTAGGATTTACAGAAAGATGTCTCCAATCAATTTTATCAGTATGTTCTTGTAATAATTTAATTGCGTTTTGATGTGGATTTCTTGATAATCGCCACCAACAAATTTTGTCTAGATTTTGTTTTAATAATTCGATTGCTTGTGGATTATTATTACCAGATAAACCAAACCAATTAATTTTTTCAGGATTTTGTTTTAATAATTTAATTGCATCTGGATGTGGATTTATAGACAAACCAGACCAATTTAACCAACCGTCCATAAATAATAATATATATAAATATTTTTTATATATTTTAATTATTTTACCAATCAAAAAAATTATATAATTTAATATATTTTTCAATTCTGTCAGGGTGTAATGCTTTTTCTAATATTTCTTCTGATAATGGTTCGAAATTCTTTTTCATTTTTTCATAATCTAATTTAAATATAGAGGGATTTTCTGAAAAATATTCCCAAGATATTTTATCTTGATTATCTTTTAATAATTCAATTGCATTTGGATTAAGTGATAAATTATCCCAATTAATTTGATCTTTATTATTTTTTAATAGTTCAATTGCATTTGGATTAAGTGATAATTTTTCCCAATTAATTTTATCTTGATTATCAGTTAATAATTGTATTGCATTTGGATTTTCAGATAATAAGTTCCAATTAATTTTATTTTTATTTTTTTTTAATATTTCAATTGCATTTGGATTAAGTGATAAAAATCGCCAATCAATTTTGTTTTTATTTTTGTTTAATAATTCAATTGCATTTGGATTTTCAGATAACCATAACCAATCAATTTTGTCTGGATTTTGTCTTAATAAGTTAATTGCATTCGGATTAAGTGATAATAAATCCCAATCAATAGCTGAATAATATTTATTATCTTCTAAAAAATACATAGCATTTTTATTATATGAAATACTACTCCAATTAATTTTATCTTGATTTTTTTTAATTAAGTCAATTGCATTATAATTCATAGATAAATACAACCAATTAATTTTATCTTGATTTTTTTCTAATAATTCAATAGCATTTAAATTAAGAGATAAATTATCCCAATTAATTTTATCTTGATTTTGTTCTAATAAATTAATTGCGTTTGGATTTGATGATAAATAATTAAATTTTAAGTTTTTAATATCAATCCAATCCAATAGAGTGTACACTTTATAATTCATATTTTTATAAATATTTATATTTGTTTATATTATTTATAAAACAACTTATAAAAATAATAATTTTAATAAATATATATTATGAAGTGGTTAGTATTTGGACATAAAGGATGGATTGGGCAAAAAGTTGTTAAAATAATTGAATCTAAAGAATATATTGTTGTAACAACTGATATTAGAGCAGACGATGAACAAAATGTAGATAAACTTTTACAAGATATTCAACCAGACAGAGTAATATCATTAATAGGTAGAACACATGGAGAAGGTTATACAACTATAGATTATCTTGAACAAAAAGGAAAATTAATTGAAAATGTACGTGATAATCTGTATAGCCCGCTAGTATTAGGACTATTATGTAAAAAATATAATATTCATTATACATATTTAGGCACAGGGTGTATTTTTAGTGGTTATAATGAAGAATATAAAGAAGAAAATATACCTGATTTTTTTGGTTCTTCGTATTCAGTAGTTAAAGGTTTTACTGATAGACTTATGAAACAATTAGATGATAATGTATTAAATGTAAGAATTCGAATGCCAATTACATCAGAAAAAAATAATGTACGAAATTTTATTTATAAAATTTCTCATTATGAAAAAATATGTAGTATGACAAATTCTATGACAGTATTACCAGAACTATTACCTTTAATGATTGATATGGCAGATAAAAAACAAACAGGAACTATAAATTTAACAAATCCTGGTGCAATTACACATAATGAAATTTTAGAAATGTATAAAGAAATTGTTGATCCTACATTTGTTTGGCAAAATTTTACAATAGAAGAACAAGATAATATTTTATTATCTGGTAGATCAAATAATATTTTAGATACAACTAAATTAGTTAATTTATATCCAAATGTAAAACCAATTAAAGAATCTATTAGAGAAGTTTTACAAAATTATAATTAATTCATATAATTTTTATATTCTTCACGAAGTATTACATCTACTATTTTTAAATATGGTAAAGTCCAAGATAATGAAAATCTATTAATATATTCAGCAAAATAGTAGTTTTTACTATTTTGTTTTATTTTTAAAATCATATTTATATTATTTATTGATTGGTTAGTTAATAAATAATTTATAGAATCTGATAATTTATCTTTTGAATAATAACTGTATAACATTGTATCATCTAAATCATACAATCCATAAATTGTTTTTTTAATTTTAATAATATATGGATTATTAATTATTTTTGTTTTAATTTTATTTTTTAATTCTTTTTTGCTTATAATTTTTTTTCCTGTTTTAATTTCTTCAACTATATTTTCTTGAACAAAATGTTTATAATTATTAATAAATTCTTCATTATTCTTATCATTACATATTTTAATGATTTTATTTTCATCAATATTAAAAACTAAATATTCTTCATCTGGTTCTGGTATTAGTAATGGTTCTGGTTCTGGTTCTGGTATTAGTAATGGTATTGGTAATGGTTCTGGTTCATATAAAATATTTTCTAATTTTTGAAAATATTTTTTTATATTTTCTTCTAATAAATCAATATTATTATTTTCTAATTTTTGAAAATATTTTTTTATATTTTCTTCTAATAAATCAATATTATTATTTTCTAATTTTTGAAAATATTTTTTTATATTTTCTTCTAATAAATCAATATTATTATTTTCTATTAAATCATTATTTTTATCCATAAAAATATATTATATTATTAATTTACAAAAAAAAAATATATATTTAATTTTTTGAAAAAAATAAACAAAATATTTAATTAAACCAATTTTCAAAACTAATATTATATTGTTTCATATACCGAACAATTCTTTCAGGATTACAAGCTGCTTCTATAATCTCTTTAGACAATAGTTCAAAGTTTTTTTTCATTTGTTCGTAATCTAATTTAAATATATTTGGATTATCAGATAATTCATTCCAATAAATAAGATGTTGATTTTCTTTTAATAATTCCATCATATCAGGATTTTTATTATAAGATAAATTTCTATAATAAATAGTATATATTTTATTCAGATTATTTTTTAATAATTGAATTGCTTTAGAATTTGAATTATTAACTAACATATTCCAACCAATATCTGTTAAATCATCAATATTTTCTATTAATAAATCAATAGCTTCATCTGTAATATTTATTGCTAAGTCATCACAAACAAGTTTTGTTTTATTAGTTTTTAATAGTTTAATAGCTTCTGGATTTGAATTAATTGCCAAGTTTCTCCAATTAATTTTTTTTAAATTTTCTTTTAATATTTTTATAGCTTCAATATTTGGATTTTGAGATAAATTATCCCAAACAATTTTATCAGGTTTCTGTTTTAATATTTCAATAGCTTTTGAATTCTTATTATGTGATAAATTATCCCAAACAATTTTATCAGGATTTTGCTTTAATAATTCTACTGCTTTATCATTAGAGTTATAAGATAATAATCTCCAATTAATTTTATCAGGATTTTGTTTTAATATTTCAATTGCCTCGTCGCATATATTAAGTGATAAACAATTCCAATCAATTTCAAAATCATCTAGGTAATTTTGAAATTGTATTGTATCTGGATTTAATGATAAACTAGACCAATCAATTGCTTTGCAATCTGGATAATTTTTTAACATTTTAACAACATCTATATTTTTAAATAAACGATTAGAACCAGAATTAGAAAATCGTTTTAAACATTTTTCTAATAATGTGGTATCGATTAAATTAATTATATTAATCAAATTAGGATTTGTTAATAACCATAACAATTTTACTTTATCAAGATTATTTTTAATTAAATCAATAGCATTTGGATTTCGAGATAATCCATTCCAATTTAATTTTTTAATATCAATCCAATCGAGTAATTTATAAACAGGTTTATTCATATTACATTTTATAAATTTAAATATTTTTTTGTTACAATATAAATTAAACTCAATTTTTCTTTTAGAACTTTGAAGATTTAAAATTTCCATCGTAATCCGCAATTAGTACAATTAACAAATGTAGTCATTGGTTCATCTGCACTTCTAGTTTGTAATTGATATGAAAAACATTTCTTTTCTTTACATCTTTTACATACATAAATAGATTCTTCCATATAATTTTTATTTTTATTATTATTATCTCTTTTTTGTATAATAATATTCCATTTTGCAGGAGCTAATTCTTGTGGTGTCATATATGGTACAATTTCAATATCAATTTTATTATCTAAAATTGCTAAAATTAAATATTTATCATTTTCAGGATTTAAATTATAATAAATATCATTAACCTTTGTTAAATAAATATTTTGAAAAAAGGTTTCTGGTAATTTTTTTATTTTTAAATATTCTAATGTATAATCGTTAATACTTTGTTGTAATTTAATTACATAATTAAATGGTAAAAAACTACCTAATTTTTTAAAAGCATCGTGTCTAATTTCTGGGTATGTATACTCAATATCTTTTAAATGTTTAGATATAATTTCTTCAATATCACTCATAGCTATTATTAATTATTATAATGATTATTTTTTTAAGTTTATAAATATTCAATATTTTTTTATAATAAAGAAATAATTATAATAATGTATGAGCAATTATTATATAATTTTTACACAAGGGTGTTACTGAACCATTATAATTAATAATACTAGCAGTTAAATTTAAATCTCTTAGTTCAATTGATTTATATTTTAAATATAAAAATTCTTTCCAAAAAATACTAAAATCACTTGTTGTTTTTAGTATTTTTATTTCTTCGAATATTCTATTAAATTCATTATAATTATAATTATTTATTTCTGTATTTTTATAAAAATTATCTCTAATATCTTTACCATTAAAAATATATTTCATATGAGATTTATTAACTATATTATATTTATTTTTCCAAAATATTTTTTTCCAAGAATAATCCATTATTTTAATTTTTTCATATTTATTTACAAATACTCCAAAACCTCTGTGTCTATATTTATTTAAAATTTCAACAGGACAAATATTACTTGTAAAATATTTTACATCTAAATTATATAATGTCATACAAGCACTAATACATGATGGTGTCATATATACTGTTGAACCATTATAATATGCTCTAACAATTGGTAAGTGAAAAGTTGATAAAACTTTAAAAAAGTCATCAGCTTTTACTTGAAAATATTCTATAACTTTTGTATATGGAGTCGAAATTTTATATTTAATATTTTCATTACATTGATAATATATATTTGGTTTGTATACAATATTTAATTTATCAATATCTGCATTGTCATATATATTGTTATATTTTTCTAATTTAACAATATTATCAAATTTTTTTGATTTTTCTTCAATATATTTATTATAAAAATGTTGTTTTATTTCCATATTATTAAAATCAATTTCATCTTTAGAAATATTAAAATTATTTTTAATATAATCATCATTTACACTTATAAATACAGTTTTAATAAAATTACTATTTATTTCTACATCTAATTTACCTAATTTAGTACTGATATTATTTTTAAGTACATCAATAATCTGATGATATCTATCAACAAATTCAAAATCTGATAAATTAGATATAATATCTAAATCTGCATTATTATAATATTCTTTTACAAAATCATTAAAATTATTAAAAATTAAATGTAAAGGATTAAAATTAGGTAAACAACAAGCAATACAACTACCTGTTATTCCGATACCATTAAAATCTAAACCTTCTAACATGTTTTTTTCAGTATTTGAAAAAAATATTGATAATCTAGATCTAAAAGTATCTAGATTACAAACCCCATAATTATACTTATTTGTATAAACAGGTAACACCGGACAAAAATTATTCATACTTAATGCAACATCAGATACTAAAATAGGTAAATATGGAGATGTTTTTGGATTAAAAATATTAAAAGGGAAAAATGGTAGTAAAGAAGCTGTCTCGATATTGAAAATAAATCTATCTTTGATTGTTATATTCATTTTTTTGATACTTTCTTCAGAATATAATGTTATCCATGTATAACTTAATATATATTTAATAATAGGCATATATTTTTCTAAAAATGATTTTTGAAATATAAATACATCACTTTTATTTATTATCTCTAATACATATTTATTATTAATAATATAATGACATAATTCTTTAGAAGATAATAAATTTATTACTAAATAATAAAACTCTTCTGAATATTTATTATCAACCAAATGTTCAACTATAATATTAAAATCTTCCATTGACATTTTATTTGTTAAAGGATGTTCAGTAATATAATATAAATTATATTTAATTTTTGTTGTTTCTATAATATCATTTTGTATACTTTTTTCTAAATAACTAAAATAATCAGATTCTTCAGTTTCTGTATTTGGTTCTGTATTTGTTTCTGTATTTGGTTCTGTATTTGGTTCTGTATTTGGTTCTGTATTTGGTTCTGTATTTGGTTCTGTATTTGGTTCTGTATTTGGTTCTGTATTTGGTTCTGTATTTTTTTTAACAATATCATTTATTTGATGATGATTAAATCTTCTATTTAAAAATGTTTGTGTATTATTTAATTTACAAACATTTAGAGACCAAAAATTACTTTCATCTATTGTTTTAATTAGATTATTTTTATTAATTCTTTCTAAAACACTAGAATATTTTCTATTTAAATATTTATCAATAAAAATAGATGTAATGTATTCTTCAAAATTAGATAATCCATTGTGTTGTTTTAAATATATTTTTAATGAATTTTCATCTACTAAATACATCATTATTACAAGTTCTTCATTTTTAAATTCATAATCAAAATATTTTGATAAAATACTACTATTAATAATCATAAGTTTATTAGAAATATTTTTTACTAATCTTAAATTTTTAGTTTCTAAAATTGTATAATTTTTCATGATTTCATTAATATCATTTATTGTTGGGTTTAAAATTTCATCATTATGTTTAACATTATTTTTTAAACATATTAATAATATTCTAGAAAATTTTGAATATAGTTCTTTATCAGTAATATTAATAGATTGTTTAAAAAATGGATTTACTTCCATTATGGATATATATATATATATATATAATCTTTATTAAATTCAATAAAAAAAATTATCAATTTTTTTATAAATTAAAAATCAATTAATCCAGAATTATTTATTGTTAAATATTCTTTCTCCAAACAGTATTTTAATGTATCTTCAAAAATATCTTTATCAAGTACAAAATATTTAATATTTTGTTTAGTTAATTTAAATAATTCTTCTTGCTCAATATTATTTTTTAATAATTTAGCAGTTTTCATAACATAACATTTGGTAATTATATCTCTATCATATTTTATATTAATCTCATTTATAACATTAACTGTAATATTTTTTTTTTTAAGATCAATATTACATGTGGGGATATTTAATTTATTATCTATTAATAAATTATTATATTTTAATATATTTAAATTATAATTCATAAATTCTTCATTTTCATTATTAAACATATCTTTAACTTTATCCATAATTTTTTCTATATCTGTATTATATCCATAACAATATAATATACTCATTGGTATTAATTCACCACTTATGGTAATATTATTTACTTTTAATGTTATATCTGATCTTTCTACATCTAATTCTAATTTTCTATTATTAAAATTATATTTTTCTTTATAGATTTTATTTAAGTAATCTACATCTGCAGATAGATTTAAATCAGAAGGAATATTAATATTATATTTATTTGCTTTTGATTGTGTATTTACAATAAATGTACAATTTGTTGTATTATTATTTATTAAATCTATTGTAGTTTTATAATCATTGATACAATTATAAATATCATTATATACTCTAAGTTTTGAATAATTAATAAGTTCTAAGTATTCAATTAATTTATTTTCAACATCATAAATATTTGAATAAGAACTACTTATACAATTAATTAAATAATACTTAATTCTAATTTTTAAATATTCATAATAATATTGTAATACAATATCAATATTATTCATAAATTTTAAATATGATATAACATTAAATATAATATTATATATATTTAAAATTATCTCTTCAGACATAAAAATAAATAGTGTTACATTATTAAGTCCACACTTTATTATATCAGATATTCCAGACATAAAATATTTTAATATGACATCATTATGAATAATATTATTTATATTCGTTTTTATTATTAGTGGAAAATTAATTATTTTTTGTAATTGTTTCGTTTGATCTATATAATCTAAATGATAGATTATATTTTTTAATAAATTTTTATTATATAAATTGTAATCAGTGATATTTTTATGTAAATTTAATAAATAGTTTTCAATAACATTTATTAATTCTTTTTTTTTATTATCATATACATATAAATAGTATTGATCATACATATTATAATATATATTATCAAAACTATTTATTAAAAATAATATATTTGTATCTAAATATGACGCTTTGTTTTTTTTTATATATTCAATATAATCAGATATAATCATATCTATACAATCTAAATTTGTATAAAAAATATTTTTACAAATTGCATTATTATTTAAAAATATTTTATAACTATCTATAATATTCAAATTTGTTATTTTTAGAATTGTTAAATTATTAAATTCATTAATTAAAGGATTAAAAATTTTTTTTTCTTCTATTATTGAATTTAAATTAATAATAGTATTAATTAATTCAAGATTATATTTATTATTTTTATGAATAATAGTTTTTACTATTTTTTTTAAAATATCTGTATCTATATTTTGAAAAAATATTTGTAAAAATATTACATTAAATTTTTTTTCTATATCATTAAATCTATTACATATATTAATTAAATCATTTATTATATATTTAATTATATCTGTTTTATTTAATTTTAATAATAATTCTTTAACATTATTCTCTATGATTTCTACATAATTTTCAGAAAACTTATTTTGTTGTATAATCCATGATGATTTATTTGTATACAAAATATCTTTAATTACATTATCTGTATCTGTTTTTTTTTCATTTTTAAATATACATAAAAAATCATTTTGTATATGATTCATTATTAATTTATTAATATAATTATTAAACAATTATATTAATAAAATTATTTATCAATTTTTTTATATATTTTTTAAAAGACTACTTATTATAAAATATAATAATGAAGCTAATATACCTCTGACTATTAAATTTATTATACTAGCTAAATTATTATTACTACTACATAAAACAAATACATTATCAATACTTTTTATTATTATAGATGAATTTAATAATATAAAAATAATAAAAACTAGTAAAGGATTTTTTATATAAGATATAATTTTTTTTGAACTTATTTTATTATTTATTTTTTGTAAATCAATCTCATCAATATCATCAATATCATCATTCTCATTCATTCTATGTTTTTTGTGCATTCCGTGCATTCCATGCATTCCATGCATTCCATGCATTTCATGCATTCCGTGCATTCCGTGCATTCCGTGCATTCCGTGCATTCCGTGCTCTCTATGCATTCCGTGCATTCCGTGCTCTCTATGCATTCCGTGCATTCCGTGCATTCCGTGCATTCCGTGCATTCCGTGCATTCCGTGCATTCCATGCATTCCGTGCATTCCGTGCATTCCGTGCTTTCCTTTCATTCTATTAATTACATGTGATTTATTTTTATCTTGCATTTCTTGCATTTCTTGCATTTCTTGTATTTCTTGCATTTCTTGCATTCTTTGTATTTCTTGCATTCTTTGCATTTTTTGCATTTCTTGTATATCTACATCTTCAAGTTCTTGTATATCTACATCTTCAATTTCTTGCATATTATGCATATTATGCATATTATGCATATTATGCATATTGTGATTACCATGTTTTTGCATATTATGATTACCATGTTTTTTAACATTTAACATTGCATCCATATGTTTATTTTCATTATTCCTTTCATCTAATTTTATATTAATCATCTGTTCTAGTGTTGGTGTTACAGTACTCATGTTCATATTGTTCTAAGGTAAGATAATTATTTGTATTTTTAGAACGTAAAAATAATTTTGATAAATAATTTTTTTCTAAATCTAAATATAATCCTCTAATTTGGGTTGTATCTATATTATTTTTTTTAATACTCTCGTTATCTATACTGTTATTTTCATTAACTTTAAATATAATTAATCCATCATATTTATGAATACAAACTTCTTTAATACCCAATATTTCTAAATCAACATCTATAATATTTTTAGGAATATAAAATTCCCAATTATAAATTAAATGTTTATTATAATCTTTGAATAATTCATCAATATGACCTTTAATATTTGGGAAACAAATTTCTTCTAAATCTCCATTTCTAACTTGAAATGTTTTAACTATATGAATATTAGCTAAAAAAGTTAGTAATTTTTCAAAAGATAAATCAATTATTTGTTTTGACGATTTATCAATCATAAAAAAACAAGCTTTACCCATAACAATTTCAGATGTATTATTAATAATAGTCGAAAAATAATTTATTTTTGGTTCATAATAATTATTATAATCTTGATGGTAACAAAATTGTATTATTTGTTCATCGTCTTCATAAATTGTTAAAGTATTTGCTAATGTTTTTTCATTTAAATTTAAAGCATTGCCTAATACAACAAAAAAATCTTTAGGATCATCTAAATCCAGTTTTTTAATAAAAGGTAGTTTTTTACATTCTTCTATAAAATCATCTAAATTCCTTTTGCCGCCTGTAATTTTAATATTATTAACAGGCCAATCATCTAAATTGTTTATATCAACCAACCACATTATAATAAATAAATTATTTTTTTATCTTTAGACCTTTTACCTTTTAAAAATGGATAATTAAATCCAAAAAAATTCAAAGTCGAAGCGTTGTTATATGCTACTATAATGAGTGCAAATAAAGATTATTCAATATTTTTTGATTCGTGTATTAAGGAATTAGTCCATTATAATATATATTTTATGGATTTATTTAATAAATATAAATTATCAATAATAAAAGCATTATTTGTTTATCAAACCAATAATGTGTTATAGTACTCAAAAAAAATTATTTTTTAACTGTTCAAAAAAGATATTTATTATTAAAGACAGATTCAGAAACTTGACTATTTCGCATATACAAATAAAGTTATAATATTTATTAAAAATAATATAATATAATATTATATTATATTATGTTATTAGATTATCATGATGATATATTAAAAAATTCTTTTGATAATGAAAAAGATTACTTTAATCAACTTAAAGATTTTCAATATATTAGTAAATCTTTATTAAATAATGGATTACATTATCCAGATGTACCATGTAATGATATAGTATATGCAAATAACAATCAGATAAAATATTTAAATTATAATACTTGTAAAATACCAATTTCTTTAATATATTTATTTAACGAGACAGGTAATGGATTGAAAGAAACAGTACAATCTCACAGAGGAAGGCAAGCAATAGGACATTCAATGACGTTTGATCCAAATATAACAGTTTTTGATATAAGACAAAAAATATTAAGAAGATTAGAAATATTGTATATGCTTGCTTTAAATGACAATTCATTATTAAATAAATGTCAGAATAAACAATGTGTAAATATGTGTTACAAATCTATGTTTAATAGTTATGATTGTATTAAAGCAGAACCAAATATATTTTGGTTAGGACAAATATTACATTGTGTTCAAGATTCATATTCACGCGTACATACTTTACGAGAATCTTCAAATATGAAAGGAGGTCGTATATTAGATACATCAGAAAAAGAAGATTCTATACCAGAATTTAAATTAATAAAAATTATTGGTGATAAATTGGATGAAATTAATTTAAAAGATATTAAAATAGATAGTGGCAGTAATAAAGATATTCAAAAATATTTAAAAACAATAATTAATCAAAACGAATATCACAAAATTATAGATAAAAATCCTAAAGACATTAGTCACATATTTAAATTAATATTATTTTTTAAAAATCAAAGAGAAATAATTAAAAATTTATTTAATGGTGAGGAAAAATTACCATCTGAAATAAATAAAAATAATAATAAAAGTAATATAACCAATTCTGAAAGATATCCATATATTATGTCATTTAGATATATACCTCATCAACAGAAATGTAGTAAAATATTTCATATGTCTTTTGATAACAAAAAAACAACAGAAGAAGCTGGATTTACAGAATTTATGCTAAAAAATTGTAAAGATATTTTAAATTTATATAAAAAACATGTATTGTCATTAAAAACTGGTAATATTAATAATTGTATTAATGAAATGATTACCTATATAGCACAAAATGTTTTTCCAATTTTAGATAAATATAAAGATAAAAAGTCTGCTATAAAATGTAATAAATATCCGAATTGTGAATGTAAATTAGAATTAGATCAAGTATATAAAATATATAATGAAAGTTATAATCAAACAGGTGGATATCATAAAAAATATTTAAAATATAAAATAAAATATATTGGATTAAAGAACAGTATATAAATTCAATTTATTTTATCTTTGCATTTTTTTAACTGTTCTAAAAGATCTTTGCAAATATTATTTTCTACATTGTCATTATTTAAACATTTTTCAAAGCACAAAATAAATCATCTTTTTTATCATAAGCATATTTCATGTATTTTAAATTAAGATTTAATATTAATTTTTAATTCTTTTAATTTATCAAAAACATTATTAATTAAAACTTTTTTAAAGATATTTATTTGTTTAGCTGATTGATATTTATATAATTTATTTTTTGAAGGTATAGGAGAAAATGTTTTAGTATCGGTAATATAATATAAATAAATAGATGTATTTAATATAGAAGGGTTGCAATTTATATATGGTTCTCCAGATGAAGAATAACCTTTTGATATATTTTTATTAGATAAAGATGAAATTAAAGCTATCCATTGATCTTCATAAGCAATAATTTTATTTTGATTTAACATTATTTTTTTATTATAATTTTCCTTTGATGCGAAATATAATATATTAGGTATATCTGTATTATATGCTATTTCTATAGCATTAATAATATTATTAATTGTATCAAGTTGATATTCCATTTTTTGATATTGAATAACTAAATTATTTCTTTTTTTTAAAATCATTTGATGATTTAAATATTCTAAAGGAAAAACGCCATTTATAATATCTTCATAATATTCTTTTAAATTAGCAGCAACAACATTTTTTGCATGTTCTAATAAATTAACTTTTAGTATATATTTATGATCTGTATTAATATTAACATATATTTTATGATTTTTAAAGTATGTATTATAACCTAATAATATTATTAATTTATCATATTTAGAACTTAAACTATTGATAGCATTCTCAAAATGAATCTTCCAATATAAGTTCATTTTTTGATCTATTTTTTTAATAATATTATTAATTTGTTTAATATTTATTTTAGATAAATTTTGATCTTTTAATTTATTTTTATAATATTCATCACGATTGTATAAGTATAACATATTTTTATCATTAATTATTTTTTCTGTTATAGTATCTAAATCAATAATTTCAAATATTTTTTTTGACAAAGAATTATGAATTAATTGTTTTGTATCTATACTAATACCTGCAATATGAGCGAATATGTTTTTCATTAAATTTAAATATATAATTTAATATATATTTTTATCTAATGTAAGATTATTATGTCAAAAAAAATATGTTTTGATAAAAATACTTTTATTATTGGTATTATAATGATAATATCTATATTATTATTATCATCATATTCTAATAATTTTAAATATATTAATAATAATGATGCACAAATACATAATTTAATTAACAAAAAAATATTAAATATAAAAGATAAAATTATTAATAATAATCATAAATTATTAGAAAAAAATAAAGCTTTATCTGATCTTAAAATTAAACAAAATATAGAAGAAAATATAGAAGAAAATATAGAACAAGTTATGAAGTCGAATATAGAAGAAAATATAGAACAAGATATAGAACAAGATATGAAGACTAATATAGAACAAGATATGAAGTCTAATATAGAAGAAAATATAGAACAAGATATACATAAAATTAAACAAGATATAGAACAAGATATGAAGACTAATATAGAACAAGATATTAATAAAATTAATTTTAAAAACAATATTAATAATAGAATTAATTATCGCGAAGCGCATGAAATAATTAAATATAAAATAAATGATGAAGTGCAACAAAGAGATTTAAACGTATTATTAAATCCTATATATCCTCCTTTAGCAAGAGTAGAAAGACCAATATTTGATAATTTAATAAGAATGAATTTTGGACAAACGACAAGAGGTTCTGAAGATACATTTAGATTAATGGGTTATTTAGTTAATACAAATAAAAATGATATGGATATGGGAGGTAATTTATGGAAGTTATTTGGTCGTCAAACTTATAGAGGTAGTAGTATTGGAGAATTTTATGTTTCTCCAGTTAATGATCATACATCAGATATGAAAATATTTTTAAAAAATGAGATGATGCCAAAAAATAAAATAAGAGATATTTATTCTTTACCATCTGAAGTGTATTTAGATAGTCCTTTTTTCTCAAAAAATGTGTATACTATTAATGAATTACCAAAATCTGATTTTAATTCAAATTATTTATAATATTTCAACATTTCTTAATAAATAATAAAAAATAATTTTTTTATTATCATCTCTATATATCATATCAGATTTAGTAATATATAGAGTCATTGCTAATATTAATTCTAATTCTAAAGGATATGATATATTATATTGATAACGTAAAAATATTTTTCTAAAATTTTTTATTATACCTTTATTTTTAATTTTCATTTTTAAAATATAATTTAGTATTTTTTTTATAACATATGTATTATCATATTGTATATTATTATTATAATAATAATAATACCATCCCCAAGTAAATATATTTGTATCTTTATCAAAAGATCCTAATAATTGTTTTTCAAATTTTAATATATTATTATTATTTTTTTTTAAATAAAAAATATTTGTTGTAGGATCATAATTCTGTTTATATATTGATGAATTATAATATTTTTTATATTCTTTTTTTTTTAAATCATAATAATTAAAAGATAATTCAATTAAATTATTATTTTCCATTATAATATATAATTAATTTATAAAAAAAATATAAGAAATATAAAATATATTAAACAAATTGAATATATTTATTTCATAAATAAAAAAGATAAAAACATTATTAAAAAATGTTTTTATCGTGTTGATGTAGTGATAACAATATCACAGTTGCTAGTACTATTGTAGTAGCATTTTTTAATTCTCAGTGATCACCGTCGTACCAGTAAAATCATTAATATCAAGTGCATAGTCGCCGTCATCACCATTTTCATTTATATGTTTATTTTTACGAACATAATTATAAACAGGTAATTTACTTGAAGTGTCCATTGCAGTGTATTTGTAATAGTTATATAAATGAACGATATTCCTAATAAAAAAAAATTCAATTTTTTTTATATATATAGCTATATTAACATAGCTTATTAAGAGGAATTATAGGCTTTATATCAAGCCTTTTTAGTTTTATTAATACGATTTATTTTTTTTATATTAGACAAATCATTTATAAAATTTAAAAAATTATCTTCAGCTTTATCATCTGTTTTATTTAATATATTTTTAAAATTTCTTTTCTTTTTTTTGACAATAGGAGTATCAGATGCAGCTTCAGATGCAGCTACCATATTAATAAGTCTTGATGTTTTTTTTTTTAAAATAGTATTAATATCAATAATGTTACTAAAATTTCTTTTAATGGGTTCGTTAGAGTTATTTATCTTAGTATCTATAGGATAAATAGGAGGAAATCCACCTTTAAACATAATAATATATAAATAATAAAGATAATTATTTTACATAAATTGTAATTATTTTATTAAGTGAAATTTTAATATTAAAACATTCATTTGGTTTGTATTTATCTTTATTATCTAAAGATATTAATTTATTATCAATAATATATATAATAGTATCATATAGATCATAAATTAATATTGGGATATTATGATATTTATTTAAAATATATAATATGATTATATTAATATTAATATTATTATAATATATATTTTCTAATTTATTTTTAAATACATCAACAAAATTATTTATTGGGATGTTTATATTTTTAATATCTTCATATAAATTTTTAATATTATTATCATCAGTAATCCATGTATAAATTAAACTTTTAAAATAATTTAATATTTGATTTTGTAATACGGAATAATAACCTAAATTTCGAATACTATTGATAGCAAACGTGTTTATATGCCAATAAAAAATATTAGTATAAGCTCTAATAATAATATCAGAATTATAAATTTCTTGGTAATATATATTACCGGATTGAATTAATGGGAAATTAATATTTTCAATTTGTAAATTATTATTTATTTTTTTCTTTTTCCCAATTTTTGGTATATTATCATTACCCAAAATTTGTTTAAATATATATTTTATATTATTATTATTATTTTTTATAATAGTTTGTTTGTCTCTTTGAATAAAAATATTTATATTCCGAATATCACTAACAAAATAATCATCAATTTGTAAAACTTCTTTTTGTTTTATTTCATTATATATTAATTCACTAGTTAGTTTATTAACATAATCAACCATTTGGTCTTTAGACAGTTTCATTTTACATTTATTATTATTAAAAATACAATGAGAGTTATTATTACAATCGTTATCTTTATTAAATATATTACAAGTATTTCTTTGATTAATAATCTCATATTTTTCTATTTGATTAATTTTATCAATAATAAAAAAGTTATCAATAGTCTTATCAATATCTTTATTATCAATTAATTTATTAAATTCATCATATGCAGTTTTATGAATTATACTATATAAAATTGTTTTAATTTTTATAATTTGCTCATGTTTATTTGGAATACTTAATAATTTTATTAATTTTTTATATTTATCTTTATTTAATTGTAAAATCTTACTTATCTCAAATCTAAATAATTCATATCCTTCATTTAAATAATTATCTAAATTAACAGCATAAACTCTTTCGTCAGGAATTATTACTTTTCCTTGTATTTTTTTATCAATATCATCAAATAATAATTGAGAAGATAAATAATAATTAGAAGGCATTAAAGAATCTAATTCTGTTTTAGAATATTCTGTTTCTACAATAGGAAGGAAATAATTATTAAAAAATATTAATGCTGAAACTGTATATTTATTATTATTTGCATTTTTATATACTAGTCCATTTGGTTGAAAATAAATATCTTTTAACATTTCAAGTGTTTTATCTAATGTATGTAAGTATTTCTCAAAATCAGTAATAATAGGAATATTATATAAACACCCACTACTTCGCACAGGTAATAATAAATCATTATCTAAAACTAAAAATTTACAATGATATCTATTATCTAATACTTGTAATTTAACATTTATATTTTTATTTTTTAATGTAGTATATAGTTGTTTTGAATATGCTATTTGATCATTATTTAAATTAATAGATTTACATGCTAATGAAATATACTTCCATATAATTTTAATAATATTATTAGAATTGTAATTAAATGTTTTAAAAATAATAAAATTTTTTTCTTTTTCTTTTTTAAAAACTTTAAATACAGTAGAATATATATTATTTTCAAATACTAATATTATATTTTTTCGAATAGGATCTGAAAAATAAATAATATTTTCAATATTTTTACATAAGATATTATAATTATTATTATTGTTATTTTTTAAAATATAAATATTTAATCCTTCAGGTATAATAATCCCAGGAGTACATAATAAATCATCTAATAAATCATAATCTAAATTACTTGTATTTTTTATATATTCTATATAATTATTAATCGTTTTAAATTGTACTTTTATATCTCCATTATTTAATGATATAAAAATTTGTTCTGTTATATTTTTTACAACTCTATTTATTATTTCATCATAAGATATATCTAATGCACAACCTATAGATTGTATGAAAGAAGAAGAATCCTGTAATGTACCAAATTTTAAATAATATCCTTCTGTTTGAATTAAATAATGGTTAACTATATCTATTTTTTTTTCAAAATTGAATAAATTATCAAGTTTATCAGATAAGAAACCAAAACGATTAGGTATAATTTTATTAGATTCTTGGAGAATATATAATTTATCTCCAATTGTTATAACATCATTAGTAACATTCTTTAATTTCCCAATACATTTTAAATGATAATTTTTTTTTTGTTTATTAACAGATTCTGCAGGATTTTTTTTAAAACAACAAGGCATGCATAAACCATTAGGATTATTACTTCTAGATAAAAATCCAATATGTACATATTCTTTATTATCTTCTGGATTACATGCCCAATAAACACTGTTGCCTTTACCATCATCTAATTTAGCAGCTTTAATTTTTTTAGATTTATATTTTCTTTCATACTCGCCATTATTATTAACAAAACCTTTTTTAATTAATTCATCTGGTGTAGTATATGGAACAGGCCTACGATTTATATTTCCACTATTTTGACATAATCGAGACCATTGATTTTGTCCTTTTTCTGGTTTAAATCCTATTCTTTCTTTATCAATTTTAGTAATTTGTTTAATAACTTTTGAATTATCTTCTTGAATAACAATTTCTTGAACCATATTTCTTCTTTTAGCAATATTTATTAATTGTTCTAATTTTTTTTTTAAATTTTGTTTATCTTTATTTTTTTTTAAATAAGTTTCAACATATAAATGAATAAAAGTATGTAAAAAAATTAATATATTATCTAATTGTGCTTGATTTCTAGTTCCAGATATACGTATTTTATAATTGTCACGTGATTTACCTTGTATTCCAATATCAATACCTGGTAATTTATATTTAGGTAAATTATCAAGTTTTTTTAAAATTTTTCTTGATTTTTTTAAATTTGGATATTTTTTACTAATATCTAAAATTTTTTCATATGCTTCTTTCTCTGTAATATTAAATTGATTACTAATTTCTTTAGCAAGTATATTTGGAATAAACTCATAATTTTTTAAAAAATGAATAATTCTAAAATTAATTTTAGCTTCATTTTCATATTTATTAATACGTTTAAATCTTAAATATGTACCATATTTTGATATATTATTAATTTCTTTATTAATATTTTTAGATTTTCTTTTCCTAGGTTCTACAACAATAGAAACATATGGGAAAAAATATCTTGCAAAATCAGACAAATCATTATGATTTATAGAAAATTTTTCTGGAATAGTAAAATGTTGAATACTATTTATAAAACCAAATTTAAAATTATATTCTTCAGGTTTAATTATTTCTAATGTTTTATTTTCTTGATTTATTTTTTCTATTAATTCATAGATAAATATATATGTTTTTTTAATATCATCTATTTTTATATTATCTTCTTCTTTCCATTGTGTTTTATAATCTAATCTTCCATTTTCAGTTAAATTAATTGTTAAATATTGCTTTTCTGATATTAATAATTTAAAAATTAAACCATATGGATTATTTTCAAACCATTTATTTATAATATTATTTTCATAAAATTTATAGATAATATTATTATTTATACTATGTAATTGAATAAAAGGAAATTTTTCATTTAAAATAAAATTATCAAATATACGATATAAATCTAACTTATCATTATTATATTTATTTTTAAAAAAAACATTTAATAATATATTTGTATGAGTAATATAATTATCTTTAAAATAATTTATATATGAATTATTTTGTTGAATTTTTATTTCTTCTACCGTTTTAATAACTTCGTTTTCTATTAATAATGTATTTAAAATATTTTGATAATTTTGTTGTATTTTATTAATTTCATTTTTGTTATCGTATTCTTTTTTTGAGTTTAAAAAATGAATAATATTATTGAAATCTTCATTAGTTATATTACCGAAATATAATTTAATATATACATCATATAAATTTTTTGTTTGTTCTGAAGTACCATTATAATCATTACCTAATTCATTATAAAGATTAATTAAATATATTTCATTATTAGTAATATAATCTTTATAATAATCTAGTATATTAGTTTCATCGTCTTCTTTTTTAATTCGAGAACCATACCTTCTAATATTATCTTTTAGATATTTTAAATTACCTTTTAAATTTTGATATACACTAATATCATTATTAGGTTCAATATCAATTTTTAATAATTCATTCCTTATTATCCATTTTTGCCCTAACATAACTTTTTCATTAATATTAACATTGTTTTTAACATCATAATAATCATATTGACTCCATAAATACATTCTAGATGGCAAACAGTAATTTATATTATTTGGAAATTCGATACTTGTACATATTTTGTTTTTTATATTTTTTATAGTATCGTCATCAAAAATATAATTATTAAATATATAATTTTTATGATATATATTTGACAATATTTCATCATATGGTTTATCATCTTTACTATTATCAAATGGTACTAATTTATTTTTTAATTTATTAGTATTATTTGTATCGATAATATTATTAATAATATCGCTAGTATTTTGAGGGTTATCTTCTATTATTTCATCTATAATATTTTCATTTATATCATCAACTTCATCTATATCATCTATATCATCTATATCATCTATATCATCTATATCATCAACTTCATCGTTGTCATTGTTGTCAACTTCATCAACTACATCATCTTCATCGTCATTGTCATTGTCATCATCTTCACCATCGTCACCTCCATATTGTTTATATACTTTATAATCATTATCTAATATTGTTTTGTCATTAATTATACTACTTTTGTTTTTAATTTTTTTTTTATAAATATCTTTAATTAAATTTTCATAACTGTATATTACTTTATTTGAATAATTAATTAATATATGATTATCAAACCATTCTTTACCTAATTTTTCAATTAAACTATTTTTCATTTGATTATTATTATTTATGGAATTAATAGATGTTTTAATATGATTTAATATAAATAATTTATAATACCATTTATAACCATAATATTTATTTAATAATTCTATATCTTTAGATGTTAAATATATTAAAGTATCATAAAAACTTAATTTTTGAATTTTTGTTAAAATTTTAATAACATTATTATCTATTAAAGATCCAATAAATATATATAATTGATATTGAATACGATTTTTATTATTTTTATATTTATAAATTATTTTGACTGGATTATCCATATTATAATAATAAAAATATTAATTTTAAAATAATATTTTTATTAATTTAATAAAGTATTAAAATATAATATTAATTTAATAAAGTATTATTTAAATTAATGCCACAATATTCCCTTGGTTTATTATTATAATTATCATATTTATATAAATTAAATTCAACAGCTTTTTTTAATAAATATAAATTTATTTTAAAAAATAATTCAGTATGTCCTATTTCTGGACAACCTATATGTGCAATTTCATGAATAGCTACATATAATAAATCATTAATATCATGTATTTTATTTGTTTTTTTACTTCTAATACATAAATATAATTCCTCGCCTTTATTTACACTATAACTAGTATAACTTGAATTTGACGGTGTTTCTTTAATAATAACTTCATCTATTTTATTTTTTATAGAGTTAATATTATTTTTATAAATATAATATTCTTTATCATTTGTAGAATTTTCTTCAATAAAATTAATTAATTTTTTTAAATTTTCTCTTAATTCAGATAATATTTTAACAGCTTCGTCTTTATTATTATCATTCCTTACATAATAATTATTACCATCTATACCTTCTATTATTAATAAATCTATATTTTGCAAACACTTGACATAATAATTGTATATAATTGTGAATATCAATATTATAATAATAAATATCATTAATATAATATAGTATTTAAAAAATTTATATTATTAAAAAAAATTTCTTATATTATTAATATATTTAATTATGCAAACATTACAAAAATATTTATTAAAAAAAAATAATAGTTTAAACCAAAATAATATTTTCGATTCTCAATCAATATCTGTAACTCAAAATTCAATTATGAATTCTTCAACATCTTTTGATACACAATATCATAATAATATTCAAGAAGGAGGTAATCAAACAGATTTAAAAAAAAGAACACATTATGAAGTTTCAAACTTTATAAATAATGATATATCCCGATTTGAAAATACAGAAGTTGAATCAGTATCTGATTCTGATTCTGATACTTCTGTATTTTTAAATAATACAGCAAAACATTTAAATCAATTAACAGGTGGTAATGTAGAATTAAACACAAATGCTAGTACTGAAGAGTTTTTAGATTATGTTGAAAATAAACTAAATAACAATTTAACAGGGGGGGATATTAATAATATTTTACAAGACTCGTTCATGAAAGGAATTAATAAAGGTGGCTATATTGATAATGATACTATAACACAACAAGATATTCTTAATCGTCTTAGATTATATGTAAATGGAAATAAAAAAGGAGGAAGAAAAAAAAGAAAAAAACATAAAGAAGACGAAGGAGTTACTGATACTGAAGAAAAAGACAAAAAAAGAAATGAAGAAACATCTTCGACATACAAAATTACTGAAGACGGCAAAGGCGAAGACGAAGGAGTTACTGATACTGAAGAAAAAGACAAAGAAAGAAATGAAGAAACATCTTCGACATACAAAATTACTGAAGACGGCAAAGGCGAAGACGAAGGAGTTACTGATACTGAAGAAAAAGACAAAGAAAGAAATGAAGAAACATCTTCGACATACAAAAT
>Ga0315905_10001312_pt1 | contig 26702 bp, 28 predicted proteins | sample LakEriMetagenome_5_FD_203522 | JGI IMG/M metagenome (GOLD analysis project Ga0315905, IMG submission 203522) | Freshwater fungal communities from buoy surface, Lake Erie, Ohio, United States - Buoy 4 MA121 | ecosystem: Environmental > Aquatic > Freshwater > Lake | place: USA: Lake Erie, Ohio...
TAGTGCGTTAAAAAGAATCAGAATGTATGCCCCTATCGGCACATCTCTAGATGAGATTATTCGGTCTTATTGCGTTGCCTAATGTTTCACCCTTAGTTGAAATAACTATAGCTTATATTCTGTAATGTATTAGGCTCAATCTCTTTAAATTTATCGATAAGCTTTTTTCTTGAAGAACCTAATTCTTTAAGTTGATTTTTAAATGTATCTGTTTTTTTTCTTATTGTACTTACATAGCTATCTTTATATAAAGGATTTCGAAAATTTGAGAGTCTTATTTCCCAACCAGACTGCATAAATCTTTCATTAAAATTTTTTATTTCTGCAGATAAATTATTACAAGATCCCTCTTTTTTTTCGCTATCCTTATGATCATCTTTAAGTTTCGAGAATATCGTACTAATGACTAGAAACAAACTCATAACTGGAATCAAAAAAGCCAAAAATCCTGAAATTACCAAGAAACCTAAAGGTGATCCAAAAATAAAAACAAAAATAAATTCGACAATACATGCAAATAAAAAGATAATCAACCACATCACTGTAGAAATTGTCGCCATTAAAGGAATATAAATATAGAATATCTTGAGAAATCTATTCATTCTAAAGTTTAGATTATCAGGATAAAAATCATTTAAATCACTATTTAATATTTTTGAAAGATAATCCTTATGATGTTCTTGAATGATTTTTATTTCATTGCAGAAATTATTATACATTTCCTTTTCTTCTACTAATAAATCATTAAAGCCCATTTCAAGAATTTCATCGGATAATAGTTCTTCATATGTAGTTGTTTTGGGAGATGTTTCATATTGCTCACTATAGATTGAGTAATTTGAAATTTTCAGATCATACTCTCGCCTTAAATCTACATCGTTCAATGTTGAATAAGCAACAGTTACCATTTTAATCCGTTGCTCTGCTAACTTTTTTAGACTTTCACCAGAATCACGGGGCAGTTTATCAGGATGCAAATCCTTGCATATAGAACGATATGCTATTTTAATTTGCTCGCTAGTAGCATCCTCATTTACACCTAAAATTTGATAGTAATTTTCTTGATTCATTTTCAACCTTTTTATAATTTAGCCAAAGATCTTAAACATTATCCTTCTCCACCAAGGTTTATTGTAAATAATTTTCTTGTATCTGCCCGGTTTATATCTAACGTCAATAGCTTTTTCAAATGCATACTCTTCCGGTTTATCAAAGTAGATATCTCGAAGCATTCTAATATACATCAATCGTTGTTCGGGACTCAGAGAAATGGAAACGCCATCGGATATATCTTGTTTCGTACACCTTAGAGTAGATGTGTCAAAATAATGATCAGTAAGTAATACGGAAACAGCGGCATCATTTTCAGTTGTTGGCGCTACGTTACATTCTGGACATTGACTAAATACTCCCGATTTTTCTTCGCCACATTTCCAACAGAAAGCTACAGTCATAGCAAATTTAACTCCAACTGAGCCAGTTTTTTCTCAACCAGACTCACCCCTTCGATCAGTGGCAACCGTTCATTATCCCCAACAGAAGAAACCATAACGGCCAACATTGGTTCCGAGAGGGTCAACCTCTTCTGGTGGATATAGGACTCAAACTGTTGGAGCAGGGTAACCGGAACGCAAACTGAGAGCGTCTTAGTGACCATAAAAGACAAGAGACTTGTATTGCTTGACCGAATACTAACGCAAGTTAAGGTTAGCAGTAACAAAGTCTTAATAAATTGTAACAGCCAACAAGATCGTCGTTTATTGAGAGCTTTCCGCTCCATTTGGAACCGCAAACCAGGAAAGGGTTTGGACATTGTCCTAGGGGGTTGACTTCCCTTGGGTGGCGACTTTTCCACCCCCAAATACTCACAGAAATCCTGTAAAAAACTCTGATACTTGGCCCGTTCATTGCCCTCCGAGCCCGCCCATTTTTGAATAAAATCTTCACCCATAACCTTTTCTGTCCTGTCCCCTATTGGGAAACTTAGGTTAACTGTCCCCGATTAAGAGGACGTTAGTAAGTAACTAGTTGTAATTAAATAGAAGATTATTTTGTGCCATCGATCCCCCCTGCCCCCCTTGATAAGGGGGGTGCCGATAGGCGGGGGGATCTTAAGCTTTTTAACACCTGTCTACTTAAAGTCCCCTGCCCCTCTAATTATGGGGGAAATTTGCATTAAAGTCTCTTCATTTTGGAAAATTTAGGGTATTGTTCCAGATTCGCGCATCCAAAATGCAAGACTATCACATCAACATTTTTTATCGGTTGGGTAGAGTAAGTAGCTAGTTGCAATTAAATAGCAGATAGGTTTTGCAATTGATCCCCCCTGCCCCCCTTAATAAGGGGGGTGCCGATAGGCGGGGGGATCTTATAATTTTTAACGCCCATCTACTTAAAAACGCAATTTTGTTTTTTTGAGTTTTCTCCAGGGGCGATCGCCAAAATCAAGCCTGAACCCTTCGAGTCATCCCCTCAAATTCGTGGGTCAATCAACACTGTTTTTGCAACTGCTAGTGTTAGTTGGGTCTTGCTGAGATAATGGTAACCATTGAGATTAGTAGGCGATCGCCAAATTCCCATGACCCAAACCCCCCTTGCCCCCTCCCGCCATCCCCTGCGTGACTATATCCAGCGCCTAGAAATGGGCCAGGCTTTATTGGTCGATACGCCCCAAAATGTGATGGAGGTGGTGGGTATCCTTAAAAGTTACGGTGTGATCTTGGATGCCTACTCGATCAATCTGCAATATATTGCCAATACCCAATACCTCAAACTATTTCCCTTTTTTAAATACTTTAATGGTCAGATCAATGGCGATCGGCTCCTTAAACATTGGTGGCATAACCGCATTAACTATGAATACGCCGAATACTGCATGAAAGCCATGATGTGGCACGGGGGGGGAGCCCTGGATCAGTACCTCGACAGCCCCGAATTTCGACAAAACGCCACGACCTTAATTAACATCAAAATCCAAAATAATCCCTTTATTCAACTCCTAAATCGAATTTTTCCCGAATTTTTGCCCGAACACATGCGCATGATGTCCTACTACTCTGCTTTAGGACAATTTTGGCGGGTCATGGCCGACATGTTTCTCCACCTATCCGACCGCTACGACAACGACGAAATCCATTCCATTCCCGATGTCGTCACCCATATTCTGAATGCGCTAGTTGCCGATGCCGCCAAACCCGTCACCTATCAAGTGGAATGCAACGGTAAAACCTATCCCATTCTGCCAAAATCTGCGGGACTAACCTTTTTAATGGATACCGCTGTGCCCTACGTTGAAGCGGTGTTCTTTCGGGGTACTCCTTTTCCCGGTACTGTTTCCTACAACGCCCAAGCCGGTCAAATTCCCCCCGATCAAGCCATGTTTACCTACGGGGCTCTCTACGCCGATCCCTTACCCATTGGCGGTGCTGGCATTCCCCCGACCCTGTTAATGCAGGATATGCGTCACTTTTTGCCGGAGTATCTGCACAACTTTTATCGTCAATCAATCCGCCAAGAAGATGACCTGTTGGTACAAATTTGTGAAAGCTTTCAAAAATCCATGTTTTGTGTCACCACCGCCGCCATTAAAGGCCTAGCCCCCCATCCCATGGACACCACCAATCCCCAAGAACAAGCGGCCAACCGTGCCTATTTAGAAAATTGGATGAATCGCTTCATCACCTCGCGGGTAGAGATGGTCAATCAAGTACCAGGGTAGTCGCCGTGACCCAACCGATTGCCAAGATTCAGCAAGCCATGATTGCCTGTCGGAGGGAAACCTTGCGAGTGATGTCCCGTATCCCGACGGAGCTTTTTTGTCAGCAAATTCACCCCGATTTCAGCCCCATCGGTTGGCATTTTGGCCATATTGGTTTTACTGAAGCGCTCTGGTTATTACCTGACCCTTTGCAAGCAACCTTTAATCTTCCGGTTTATCAAACCCTGTTCCGAGCCGATGGTTTGCCGAAATCCCAACGCTGTCAACTGCCGGATCAAGACACGATTCAGACTTATTTAGACCAAATTCGCTCAGCGGTTGTTGATCAATTAGAAAAGCATGAAAATCATTTTTCAGAACGTCTGTGGTACTGGTTGCTGCAACATGAAACCCAACACGCCGAAACGATCGCCTTTTTAGCCCATTTAACCGGGATTGAAATCGGGTCAACCTCCTATCCAATTCAACAAAATTCAGACCTGATCAAACCTCAAATGATCGAAATTCCAGCCGGGGGATTTTGGCAGGGCAGTGACGATATTTTGGCCCAGGATAATGAACGCCCCGCCCATTGGGTCGAACTTGATCGTTTTTGGTTAGACCAATACCCGGTCACTTGGGGACAATTTCAGGCGTTTATGGATCAAGGTGGTTACGAAAAACCCGAATATTGGACGGCGGCGGGTTGGCAATGGCGCGAGCAAAACCAAATCACCCAACCCCTTTATGGGTCAAGGTTTCACCCAAACCCTGCTTACCACAATCATCCCGTTTATGGGGTTAGTGCCTACGAAGCCGAAGCCTATGCCAATTTTGTGGGTAAACGCCTGCCGACGGAATCCGAATGGGAAAAAGCGGCACAGTTAGCGATCATCACTGGCGATCAGGAGGAGGGATCAGAACTGAGTGCAAAAGCCTGTAATCATAACGCCCATTTTGGCCAAACCACTCCCGTTAATTACTATGGCGATCTCGCAGAGATCCGCTACGCGGTGCGCCAGAACTCAAGCTATTGCCAAGACCTACTGGGTAACGTTTGGGAATGGACAGCTTCAACCTTTGCGCCCTATGAAAATTTCCAACCCTATCCCTATGCGGGTTATTCCCAAGCCTATTTTGATGGGGAACATCGGGTTTTACGGGGGGGCAGTTGGGCTACCCGGCCGTGGGGTTTACGGCCCAGTTTTCGCAATTGGTACCATCCGTGGGTGCGGCAAATTTTAGTCGGGTTTCGTTGCGCCCGTTGAGACGACCTGTCACACTTATCAAGGCGATCGCCATCACTTGATTGATTGACAAAAACTATGGCTTTGCAGAGAAAATTTGGGCAAAATATTTCAAAATTTGGAGCACAGGGTAAAGGCCATTATCTCGATTACGCAGAATAAATTCATCAGATAGACTGTAGGTTGGAATTTGATTATGGTAGGCCAATTTCAGAAAAGCAAAGTTAGATCCATTGGTTAATAAGCCATAAACAGGCTGATCAACTATAGTCATTTCAATTAAGAGTGAGATATGCAAAGTCTTTCACCACAAGGTTTTTAGGCGCCTTAACTGTCTCAGTCGTATTGCGAATTACTATAATTGAGGACTTGTCAGTAAGTAAGATAATAATTGCGCCTTACCAGCTTCTAGGGAAAAAGTTGCTTTCTTCGATTCAATCACTAAAATCCAAAGCGTTTCACATAGCACCAAAATATCGAGATTGCCCTTTATAGTTACGTTATTTTCCTGGTCTATCACCTCAATGGACGGCTCAGATTTGATATGAAAGGGCGGTAAATAAAAACCGGCCATTTCCAACAAGGGCGACAGAACCACCATTTTGACGGTATTTTCCAGAAGGGGAGGATAGCGGAGTAGATAAAGATAACTGGTTTTTAGGCGATCGCACCGTTCTTTTTCCGTTTTAGTCAAGGGGGGAAGATTATGTTGCCATTCAGGGAAAAAGCTTAAATCCTCTAGAAAACAGAGATTATAATTTTGTTCTAAATCGGTGATGGTGATGGTATTGGGAGTCAGAGTTATCATCTTTGGGGATTGGAAGGTAGAGATGAGCATTCAGCGGCGATCGCCGTCCTAGTTGGGTCATTGCCGAGGAAAAATAAAATTGGCTGGATCGGGATTAACCCTGAATAATGGCTAAGGGGGGACAGAGTTGAGATAGGGCAGTTTTAATCGCTGTTGCTGCTTGTTCAATATCCATCAATGTGGTTTCCCGGCCAAAACTTAGACGAATTCCCCTTAACGCTTCGGTTTCGCTGTAGCCCATAGCTAACAAAATCGGACTGGGATTTAATTTCCCCGAATGACAGGCGGCTCCAGCACTAATGGCAATGCCTTCTCTGTCTAATGCCCGTACCAGTTGTTTCCCCGTTAACTGTTCTGTGCAACGTCCCTGGGCTTGGATTACAAAACTGACATGGTGGGGCAATCGATAAAGGCGATCGCCGCTGGGGGTTAAAAACGGACAATGGGCTAATAAATCAAAACAGCGGTCTCTGAGGGTTTGCAAACGACTCACTTCGGTCTGTAATTCCTGTTGAGCGTAACTCGCTGCGACCCCTAGCCCCACGATCACCGGTAAAGGGGGAGTACCTGATCGCCGTCCCTGTTCTTGGCCGCCCCCCATTAATAAAGGAGATAACACTAAATCGGGATGAACATATAACGCCCCGGCCCCTTGAATGCCGTAGAGTTTGTGGCTCGACAGGGATAGCAAATCAATCGGTAAACGGTTTAAATCCAACAGACAACGCCCCGCCACCTGCACCGCATCGGTATGAAAGGGAATGTGATGTTGCCGAGCTATGTTGCCCAGTTCTTCAATCGGTTGCAACGTCCCCACTTCGCTTTGGCCGTAAATCACGGAAATTAACACCGTATTACGTTGAATCGCCGCCTGTAAGTCCGCAGGATTCACCCGGCCTTGACGATTCACTCCCAAACGAGTCACCTGCCAACCTTGCTGTTCTAACCAATGCACAGGTTCGGCGATCGCCGCGTGTTCAACACTGGAAATAATTAAATGTTGGGGCGTCGGATAACGCCGGGTAATACCAAACAGGGCCAACTGATTCGCTTCCGTGCCGCCGGAGGTAAATACAATGCTGTCGGGGTGGGACACATTCAACAACTCCGCCACCTGGAGACGAGCCGTTTCCAAAGCTAAGGCCGCTCGATTCCCCCATTGGTGCAAACTGGCTGGATTCCCCCAACTCTCTGTCAAAAACCACTGCACAGCCTCAATCACCTCTGAACGTGGCGGAGTGGTAGCACTGTAATCGAGATAAATCGCCATGGCAGTTTCCTAAACAGCTTGGGGGACAAGGCTTTTGTTAATGCCCTGGTTTACACACATTGTAATCTTCATGGGAAACGATTTCCTTGGGCTCTAGGTGATCGCCATCGTCTTGACAAATTAGACGGTAATGTCTAGTGACCGGAATACTAATCACAAAGCGGTCATGTCTAAGGCGCTTGCCATAAAATTCTCGATAATCCTGCTGATTGGCTAATCCCGTCAGGATTTGCCTAGCCTTAAGCACAACATTTCTTGGTAGATGTCTAAGGTCAATGGGATCGGCTTCAAAGGTCGCTTGCCATTCCGCTCTAGCCTGTTTTTTTTCTTCGAGGTCAGTATTTTTTTGAACACAGCGGTGACATTGTTGGCCATAGCCCTTATGTCCACAGGGAAAGGTCTTTTTTCGTCTTGCCATAGTGCTTACGAGGGGGTTGAGGATAGGGGGTAAGCTGATGAGCAACAGGACGACCCAATCACAATCAATGTCTTCCCAGACATATCTGGACAGTCAAACTCTGCTCACAGATGCCGTATTTGGCGCATTTTATCTAGCTTAGCGGTTAATCTTCCCCCCTGGTCAAGACAATTCCCTGCCAAAGCGGTTACGGTACAATCAAGGGTTTTGACCGCCCTGCCAACGTTTCAACGGCACACAGGCGATCGCCAATTGGTCTAACGCTCTGGCAACGACAAAATCAACTAAATCTTCAATGGTTTGGGGCTGGTGATACCAAGCGGGAATGGCCGGGACAATGCGAACCCCCGCCTCGGCTAAGGTAGTTAAATTGCGTAGATGAATCACACTCAAGGGCGTTTCCCTGGGCACGACAATTAACGGCCGTCCTTCTTTGAGTTGCACATCCGCCGCCCGTTCCAACAAATCCGAACTCATGCCCATCGCTAACTTGGCCACCGTGCTCATACTGCAAGGAATCACCACCATCCCGGCACAACGGTAAGATCCACTGGCGATCGTTGCCCCCACATCCCCCCAACGATGACAACGCAATTCTCCCCCTGTAGGTGTACCCGCTTGGTCGCGCCAAAACTGAGTTTGGGCCTCGGGATCGCCGGGCATTTGAATTTGGTTTTCCGCTTGCCAAACTTGATAACTGGCCTTCGATGCCACCAATTCAATGGTGTAATCCGCTTGTAACAGATATTTAATGGCTCTGACGGCATAAATTAAGCCAGAAGCCCCGCTCACACCGAGAATTAGGGGTTGGGTCATGGGGTGTTTAAAGGTTGTTCAATTAAGTGGCTAAGTGGCTAAATTAAGCCGTCGAATTCTAAATCTTCAATGGTTTGCAGTCCCCTGGCATCCCCCAGCCGCAATAGGGCCGCTTTGGCATCTTCCTTGACGCCCAAATCTTCGTCTTCCACCAATGCTTCGAGTAAGGCATCGATCGCCGTGGCATAGACCACATTCGAGGGTAATTCCCGACAGAGTTGACCCACCGCCCAGGCGCAATTACTCCGCACCGCCGCTAATTTATCCCGTCGCAGGGCTTCAATTAAGGGGGGAATGGTGGCAATGACATCTTCGTAGGCGAGTTTGGCAATGTTGGGTAAACTACTGGCACTCCAAAGCCGCACCGCCGAAATATCGGTTTTTAAGGCATGGATTAACGGCGCTAAAGCTCGGCGATCGCCACAATTGCCCAACGCCCACACCAAACCCTTACGGACATAGCCATTAAAATCGGTTTGTAAACTCTGCATCAGCGGTTCCACAATGGTCGGCGAAGAATTGCGACCCAAGGCATAGGCAGCACTGACCCGCACCAACGGACAAGAATCTTTTAACAACTCCACCAAAGGAGCAACAGCCCGTTGATCGGCAATTTCACAAAAAGCTCTGGCCGCCAGCATCCGCTGTGGCGCTTCATCGTGGGTCAGAAGCGCCAGCATTTCATCAGGATCGGGAGGCGGGGTTACTGCTTGATCGTCATCTAATTGATCGAGGGGATCGACCCAGGAATCCTCCAGCAGCAAATCATCGTGATTACGCATAGGTCAATATTTTCGCATGAAATTTGACTCGCTTAGCTGGAGCTAATTGACGGTTAGCAATTTTCTAATAAGGTTTAAGGGTCTGATTATTTTTTTAGATGGAGAAACCATGCGTAAAGAATCCCTAGATGGTTGGCAACCGATTGTGGGGGGAATCCTCGCTGCCCTCCTCATTTTGCTGAGCCTTAATGCTTTTGTGGTTATTAATCCGGGGCAAGCAGGGGTGTTGAGTGTATTGGGCAAAGCCCAAGACGGGGCATTATTAGAAGGCCTGCACTTTAAGCCGCCGTTGGTGTCTTCGGTGGATATTTACGATGTCACCGTGCAAAAATTTGAAGTTCCCGCCCAAAGTTCTACTAAAGATTTGCAAGATTTGGTAGCGAGCTTTGCCATTAACTTTCGCCTTGATCCAACGGAAGTGGTCACGATTCGCCGTACCCAAGGCACGTTACAAAATATTGTGGCGAAGATTATTGCTCCCCAAACCCAGGAATCCTTTAAAATTGCTGCGGCCCGACGCACAGTGGAAGAAGCAATTACTAAACGTAGCGAGTTGAAGGACGATTTTGATAATGCCCTCAATTCCCGTCTGGAAAAATACGGCATTATTGTCCTGGATACCAGTGTGGTTGATCTGGCGTTTTCCCCGGAATTTGCTAAGGCCGTTGAAGAAAAACAAATTGCTGAACAACGGGCCCAACGGGCAGTTTATGTGGCCCAAGAAGCGGAACAGCAGGCCCAAGCCGATATTAATCGTGCTAAAGGTAAAGCTGAAGCCCAACGATTATTGGCAGAAACCCTCAAAGCCCAGGGAGGACAGTTAGTGTTACAAAAAGAGGCGATCGAAGCTTGGCGGGAAGGGGGGGCTCCGATGCCCAAGGTGTTAGTGATGGGGCAGGATAAAGGATCTTCCGTTCCGTTTTTGTTTAACTTAGGGGAAATTACCAATTAGTTGAATCCTGTCAGACCTATGCTTAGGGGAAATATTTTTTGTTTGGTTTATGACTCTCCTTGAGACTTCCGCCCTACCACCGTTTACGGAAACAACCTCTATCGCTTGTTGGCAACAAATTCAACAACAGAATTTATCCATTGCTGTGGCTGCCGAACAACCGGCCATCAGTGTTAACACCAGTTATATTGACCAAGGCCAAGGCCTGCCCCTGTTGCTGCTCCACGGTTTTGATAGTTCTCTGCTGGAATTTAGACGCCTATTGCCGTTGTTGAGCCAAGACTTGCGGGCGATCGCCGTGGATTTGTTGGGGTTTGGCTTTAGCGAGCGACTATCCCAATTTCCTCCGACCCCAGCCAATATCAAACTTCATCTGGATCAGTTTTGGCAAACCGTTATTCAAAAACCGATGATTCTGGTGGGGGTTTCCATGGGCGGCGCGGCGGCGTTAGATTTTTGCCTGAGCTTTCCTGAGCGGGTGGAAAAATTAATTTTGATTGACAGTGCGGGGTTAGTCAGCCAACCCTTTGCCAGTCGTCTGATGTTTCCCCCCATTGATCGCTGGTTAACCCGCTTTTTAGCCAGTCCCAAAGTCCGACAAAATATCAGTCAAACGGCCTACTACGACAAACGCTTTGCCAGCGCCGATGCCCAAACCTGTGCCAGTTTACATTTACAGTGCCCCGGTTGGAGTGACGGCTTAATTGCGTTTACCAAAAGTGGCGGCTATGGTTCATTTCGGGAGCAATTACCCCAAATAACCGTACCCAGCTTAGTGATTTGGGGAAGACAGGACAAAATTCTCGGCACTAAAGCGGCGGGGGAATTTGCCCAATTGTTACCCAATAATCAACTGGTTTGGCTGGATCAGTGTGGCCATGTGCCCCATTTAGAACAGGCTGAGCAAACGGCCAGCGCCATTGGGCAATTTTTGCGATGACAGCCATTCTACCGGCCATTATTGCCGTCGCCGTTATTGTCGTCCTGGGGGCGATCGCCGGTCGTACCCTGGAGCCCGATCAAAGAACTCTGTCCCAGTTGGTCATCTATATCTTGGCCCCGGCGTTGGTGGTGGAGAGTCTTTATAAAACCGCAATGGCCCTGGATAAGGCGATCGCCATTTTAGGGGCTTTTGCCATTACCACCCTCACCCTCTACGGCATTGTTTGGCTCATTAATCGTTTGCGCCCCCTAACGCTCCCCATCCACAAAAGTTTATTGTTGGTGGCCCTACTGCCCAACAACGGCAACATCGGTTTACCCTTAGTGGCCTTTGCCCTAGGAGACAAAGGGTTAGAACGGGCCGTTATTTATTTAATTGGTTCTTCAATTTTATTATTTGGCGTCATGCCGCCCCTCCTGAGTAGTAAGCCGCGCCGAGGGAATTTTCGCCAACGTTTTCAACAATCCCTTAAAACCACCCTCCAACTACCTCTTACTTGGGCGATCGCCGGGGGCATTGCCCTCAAACTATTACAAATTAAACTGCCCAGTAACTTAGAAGTCACCCTCCACCAACTGGGTCAAGCCTCCATTGTGCTCAGCCTATTACTATTGGGCATTCAACTAAGCCGTACCCGTTTCGCTCTCCAACCCTTTGAACTCAATACCTTACCCCTCAGATTACTGATTGGCCCGGCGATCGCCTTTCTCGCTGCCCGTTGTTTGCACCTTTCCGGTTTGGACTTACAAGTCGTGGTTTTACAAAGCGCCATGCCCGTTGCCATCAATGCCGTTGTCCTCGCCACTGAATTTGGGGGCGATGCGGCCAAGGTCTCCCGGAGTGTTGTTGCGACCACAATCTTTGCCCTGATCACCCTGCCAATCATTTTAGAGTTAATGACCCAATCCCCCACCCCATAAGCATCGATACAGTTTCTGAATTACTAGTCCGACTCACTGGATTTTACCCAAATTTACTCCGGTGCCCCAGTCAATCATAATCAATGTACGATTAAGTCTCACATTTCCTCGATAAATCTCCATGGCTATTACCACCAATAGTTCTGACCGCGAAAAAGCCCTTGATTCAGCCCTTGCCCAAATTGAACGCAGCTTTGGCAAAGGAGCCATTATGCGTTTGGGGGATGCAGCCCAAATGCGGGTAGAAACCCTCTCCACCGGAGCCCTCACCCTGGATTTAGCCCTCGGTGGGGGTTTGCCCAAGGGTCGCATTATCGAAATCTATGGACCCGAAAGTTCTGGGAAAACGACGTTAGCACTCCATGCGGTGGCCGCTGCTCAAAAAGCTGGTGGTGTTGCTGCCTTTGTCGATGCGGAACATGCCCTTGATCCCACCTATGCCGCCGCTGTGGGGGTTGATATTGATAATCTCCTCGTCGCCCAGCCTGACAATGGGGAATCGGCCCTGGAAATTGTTGACCAGTTGGTACGCTCGACTGCGGTGGACGTGATCGTGATTGACTCGGTGGCGGCGTTGGTTCCCCGTGCTGAAATTGAAGGGGAAATGGGGGATGTCCAGGTGGGTTTACAGGCTCGGCTCATGAGTAAAGCCCTACGGAAAATTGCGGGTAATATCGGGCGATCGGGATGTTTGGTGATCTTTTTAAACCAATTGCGTCAAAAAATTGGCATCAGTTACGGGAGTCCTGAGGTCACGACGGGGGGGACGGCGTTAAAGTTCTATGCCTCGGTGCGGTTGGATATTCGGCGGATTCAAACCCTCAAAAAAGGTAGCGAAGGGGAATACGGCATTCGTGCCAAGGTGAAAGTGGCTAAAAATAAGGTGGCTCCTCCTTTCCGAATTGCGGAATTTGATATTCTGTTTGGCTCTGGCATTTCCCGTATGGGTTGTACTATCGATCTCGCTGAAAAAGCTGAGGTGATCACCCGCAAGGGGGCTTGGTACAGTTACAACGGCGAAAACATTGCCCAAGGTCGGGATAATGCCATCAAATATCTAGAAGACAATCCCGAAATTGCCGACGCGGTTGAACAACAGGTACGGGAAAAGTTGTTGTTAAATAATAATGCGGCTTTTCCCATCGAAACCGAAGATACGGTGGAAGGGAATCAAGACGAAAATGGAGATTTTTAAGGGGGTTAGCGGTTTTGACTGGGGGCGATCGCCGAAAGGAGTCAATCCCCCAGGCTTAGTCTGGAAAAGATCAAGGATCAAAACCTAACGTCTGATTTTGGACGATTGCCCAGGCGTTCTTGGATCGTCCATTTCCCCCAGAACAGGGTGAGAACCGAACGTCAGATGGTTTAAAGGTTTGTTACCCTAAATGGGGGAAATTTCTGCGTTGGACTGCTCCCTCGCTGGATAATATAGCAGCGGTAATTTTTGGGTTACAGGAGCATCACGGGTATGGCATCAACGGATTTTAAAGATTATTACGAAATCTTAGGAATTGGCAAAACCGCCAGCGAAGCAGAGATCAAAAAACGGTTTCGCAAACTAGCGCTGCAATACCATCCCGATAAAAACCCGGGGGATAAGGTTGCCGAAGAAAAATTTAAAACCATTAGTGAAGCCTACGAAGTATTGTCCGATCCTGAAAAGCGTCAAAAATACGACCAGTTTGGCAAATATTGGCAACAGGCCGCTCAACCTAGTGGGGGTTATGGCTCTGGGGTTGATATGGGGGGCTTCGATTTCAGTCAGTATGGCAACTTTGACGAATTTATCAATGAATTACTGGGGCGTTTTAGTTCCCCCAGTGGTGGCGCCAGAACCTCCACTTCCTATAGTTACTCCCCCGGCGGGGCTGGTTTTAGCGATTTTGGAGGCTTTGGGAGTCCGGGCACGGGCTTTGGGACTCAGGCTCCCGTTGGCGATCGAGAAGCCACGTTACAGTTAACCTTTGCCGAAGCCTTTCATGGTGTGGAAAAACGGCTCAATTTGGGCAACGAAATGATTAAGGTGCGGATTCCGGCGGGGGCAAAAAATGGTAGTCGGGTACGAGTAAAAGGCAAAGGGCAGGTCAATCCCTACGGTCAAAGGGGTGATTTGTATCTAACCATGCAGTTAACGTCCCATCCGTTTTTCCAATTTGAAGGGGATAATTTGGTTTGCGAAATGCCGATCGCCCCCGATGAAGCAGTCCTAGGGGCCAATATTGATGTGCCGACTCCCGATGGCATGGTGCGGATGAAAGTACCGGCGGGGGTCAAGTCAGGGCAATCGTTACGCTTAAAAGGTAAAGGGTGGCCGTTACCCAAGGATGGCCGGGGAGATCAATTGGTACGATTAGTGATTGCTGCTCCCAAAAAGCTAAGTCCACTGGAACGAGAATGCTACGAAAAAATTCAAACTAACCGCACGGAAAATCCTCGCCAGGATCTGGAAAAATATGCGAATTTGACGGTTTAATGGCGTTAAAAATTAGTCTTCTCAAGCTAACTGACCTAGCTCCACGGGTTGACTCGGTAATCGGTTTACAGTTCTGACCCCTTTTATGGAAAACCCCCTGCATAAAGTCGAAGCGGCGATCGCCAAACAGGTGGGTGAAACCGTTCATCAAGCCAGCGAAAAACTTTATCAACGGGTCGAACAATTAGCCCACCAAGGTTTAACCCGTACTCACCTCGAAGCAATTTTGGCCGATGCCATTTTACAGACCCTCAGTCATTTAGTGCGCAAGTATTGGTATGTATTGGGGGCGGGAATTTTGGGGTTACTAGTGTTACAAGCATTTCTGTTAAAAATCGTCTTGCAAGAGTCCCAAGATTGTGTGGAGCCGATTTCAATGCAATTATCCCCCGCCCCGTTACCACCTCAGCGCCCCGATCATCAGATCCGTTAAACCAATCTGTTAAACCTGAGTTAAATCGGGTCCATCAAATCAAACAAACGAATTTTCAGCGATTCAATCTGGGACAAGGGCGCTACCCCCGTCGGACAAGAATCACTACACATGCGGCAATTATTACAGCCCCAAACCCCTTGTTTTTCCTTACCCAAAGCCTCTAACCGACTTTTGCCCGCCATATCTCGATTATCGGCAATTAAACGATGGGATTTCGCTAGGGCATGGGGGCCAACGAATTCGGCATTTTTCTTTTTCGCGTCACAGTCGGAATAACAAATGCCGCACAAAATACAATTACTGAGTTGATCTAAATCCGCCCGTTGTTGAGGCGATTGCAGAAATTCCCCACTGGTGTCGGACTGGTTTTTATTCATTAAGTAAGGATAAACCGCGTTTAAACCATCCCAGAATTGCCCCATGTCCACGACAAGATCCTTTACAACGGGTAAATTGCCCAGGGGAGTGATCGTGAATGTCCCCGTAAATGGTTGATTGGTGTCGTCTAACCACTGCCGGATGCTCTGAATATTTTCTTTACAGGCCAAAATCGGGCGTTCATTGACTCGCATGGCACAACTACCACAAATGGCATTGCGACAATTTTTGCGAAAGGCAAGACTGCCATCCTGTTGCCATTTAATCTGGTTTAAACAATCCAAAATGCTGGTTTGGGAATCAACCTCTAACCCATAGGTCTGAAAATGGGGATCGGCTTCCCCCTGCTGTCGGAAAATATCAAAACGAATTTCCATAGTCCACACCGGAATACAAACGGGCTTTGGGCAGTGAGCAAACCCTTATTGTATTTTCAGTGCAGAAAGGGTTTTTGCAGAGAAGTTTTAATAAATTTAATGAAAAATCATCAACCCGGTGATCTGTCAGAAATCTGGTACACGGTGCGTCGTTGATGCTTGCGGATTTTGCCTTGACCCGCGCAAGGGGCAAAAATATTTTTTATTAAGAAATTTTAAGCACAAATACTTATAATAGATGCTGCCACTAAAAAGATAGCGCTAAAAACGGGGAACTGATCCCGGCGATCGCCTATCTATGTAAATTAAGCTTTAGCTGGCAAATAAAGCCTTATATGGTGTTGAGGTTGTATGGCGAATAGTTCTGAGTCTTCTCCTTTGCGGTCCCCGGTGGCTGTCAAAGTTCGTTCCCATTACCGGCCAGCCCCTGTTCCGCCCCCTCCCAAACGCCAATCCCGCTCCAGCAGCAAAAAACGGCTTTCTCCCCTCGGTAAAGGTCTCTTGTGGGGAGGGTTACTGAGTTTAACGGCCGTTACATCGGCGATCGCCGGCGTTGGTGTCGGATTTTTTTCCCCCCTGGGCAACACGCTACTGAATGCGTTCTTGCCAGGTAATAAAGTCGCGCAATCTTCTCCCGATCAATCGGCGGGCGACCTTTTTCCCTATCACATCAGCCGCCCCGTCAATATTCTCGTGATGGGTATTGACCGAGTGGAAGCCACCAAAGAAGAACCGACGGTTGATGTTTTTAGTGGTCGCAGTGACACCATGTTGTTAGTGCGGTTTGACCCCAAAGAAAATACTTTAAAATTACTTTCTATCCCTCGGGATACCCGCGTGGTGATACCCGATGTCGGCTACACCAAAATCAATGATGCCAATGTCTACGGTGGGCCGAAACTGGCAGTCCAGGTGATCAATGAAAACATCGGCGAAGTCCCGATTGATCGTTATGTGCGAGTTACCACCAATGCGTTTCGGGAGTTGGTGGATTTAGTCGGGGGCATTGAGGTGTTTGTACCGACCCCGATGGTTTATGAAGATAAAACCCAAAAATTAGCTATTAATCTTGAGGCGGGTTTACAGACGTTAAATGGGGAGCAGGCAGAACAATTTGCCCGTTTTCGCCATGATTCCAATGGTGATATTGGCCGGGTACAACGCCAGGAAATTTTGTTAAAAGCGCTGCAAAATCGTTTAACAAATCCGACTTTGTTACCTCGCATTCCCCAGGCCATTCAGATTTTGCAAAACTCCGTGGACACCAATTTGAGCCTAGAGGAAATTTTGTCCTTGGCTAACTTTGGGCGTCAATTAGATCGCAAAGAAGTGCAAATGGTGATGTTACCGGGACGTTTTGGCGGGCTAGAAGAGTTTGACGGCAAAAGTTACTGGATTATGTCCCATGCTGGTGGGCAGCAGATTCTGCGGAAATATTTTAATGTGGTTTCTACTTCTGATTCTTTGGCAAGCTCAGAAAAACGATCACCAGAAAGTCTCAGTATTGCCTTACAAAATGCCAGTGATGACCCCACGGCGATCGAACGGGTTAAAAAATATCTGCGGGCCAAGGACTATAGCAACATCTATGAAATTGCTGAATCTCCCCAACTGCTAGCAGAAACTGAAATTGTCGTCCAACAGGGGGACTTGGATGCTGCCCATTATCTCCAACGCAGTCTGGGAGGCGGCCACGTTGAAGCCTCATCCACCGGGGATTTGGGTTCGGATTTAACCATTCGGATCGGCGTTGATGTCAATAAATGGTTAACTAATTTGCCCATTACCACCAGCGAAACTGTCGAACCCAAGAGCAACCCCACCGCGTTAATCTCTGATCAATTACCGAAAAAGAATTGATAACAAAGGCAAAAACCAGCGTAGCAATTGATTCTTAAGGCGATCGCCCAAGGTTGGCAACGGGAAATCGGCTTGATCTGCCGGATACTGGGCCAAAATTTGTTTTGCCAAGGGAGTGAGGCGGAACCCGTCGGTAATCCCCTGGCCATCTACTTCTCGCCGCAATAAACCGACCTGGATCAGCCACATTAATGCTCGTTCCGTGTGATTCTCCGATAATACCCGACGACTGAATCCTTGCTGAACTCCCGACTCAGCGGCGATCGCCGGCAACAACACACTGGAAACTTGCATTTGGCGAAATAGCGCCGGTCGAAAAGGGGCACAGCGTAACGCCCGTTCAGCCCTAGTCTGACTCTGGGGAGTGTAGCCGAAAAACAATTTAGCGGAAACAGTAGGGGAATTCATCGGTTCAAAAATCATCCAGCTCAAAAACAGTCAAGACCAATAACGCCCATTTGGCTTATCAGACCCATCAGGTCTCTAAATTAGACAAACGGCAATTAAAACTAATCCTTATTGTAAAATTTTCTTTACAAAGAAGTTTGCTCACCAGTATTTTCCGATAAGCACAGGCCGTCAAAAGTCATAATTTCCTAGCCTTCTTTCCCCAAAAAGTTCAGAATAAACAGTCAGCTTCCCCTGTGACAGCAACGATAACGGCAGAAATTCACAAACCTGAGACGATTCCTTCATATTGCTTAACAAAAAAGCCAGAAAAAAATTAACAAGATGTAACAGACACAGGGCGCATCAGCATTGTATAAAGTTAACTGTGGGATTGCAAAAGCGTTCAAGCTTAATGCGTTGAGCCCTTTGAGCATCCCGGTGATTCTGTTTTCTTCTCTCTAGTTGTGCTCCGGCTTGGTTGAGGTACTTTCTCATAAAACCGTAGAACTACTGAAAAACGAAGAGAGTAACAATTTAATTTCAGAATCGCTAATGGACTCCCTCGTTTGTTGAGGGAATCGTGTTTAAGAAAATCCCAACTCATAAAGTCAAGTAGGAGATTAATTACAATGTACGACGTGTTCACTCGGGTTGTATCCCAAGCTGATGCTCGCGGCGAGTACCTCTCTGGTTCTCAGTTAGATGCTCTAAGCGCTACCGTTGCTGAAGGCAACAAACGGATTGATTGTGTTAACCGCATCACCGGTAATGCTTCCGCAATCGTTTCTAATGCTGCTCGTGCCTTGTTTGCTGAACAGCCCCAATTAATCCAACCCGGTGGAAACGCTTACACCAGCCGTCGTATGGCTGCTTGTTTGCGTGACATGGAAATTATCCTCCGCTATGTTACCTATGCAACCTTCACTGGTGACGCTTCCGTTTTAGAAGATCGTTGCTTAAATGGTCTCCGTGAAACCTATGTTGCTCTGGGTGTTCCCGGCGCTTCCGTTGCTGCTGGCGTTCAAAAAATGAAAGATGCGGCTCTGGAAATCGTTAACGACCCCAACGGCATTACCCGTGGTGATTGCAGCGCTCTCGTTGCTGAAATCGCTGGTTACTTTGACCGCGCTGCTGCTGCTGTTGCCTAGTTCGATTATTTTAATCAACTTTTAGGCCATTAGTTTAAAACTAATACAGTATAACGCTGACTATATCTAGGAAAACTTTCACAATCTAACGGGAGATACCAAAACAATGAAAACCCCTTTAACCGAAGCTGTCGCTACCGCCGACTCTCAAGGTCGCTTTCTCAGCAGCACCGAATTGCAAATTGCTTTCGGTCGCTTACGTCAAGCCAGTGCTGGTTTGCAAGCTGCTAAAGCGTTAACCGACAATGCCCAAAACTTGGTCAACGGCGCTGCTCAAGCAGTTTATAACAAATTCCCCTACACCACCCAAATGCAAGGCAACAACTTTGCTGCGGATCAACGGGGTAAAGATAAGTGTGCCCGCGACATCGGCTACTACCTCCGCATTGTTACCTACTGCTTAGTTGCTGGTGGTACTGGTCCTTTGGACGAGTACTTGATTGCGGGTATTGATGAAATCAACCGTACCTTCGACCTCTCCCCCAGTTGGTATGTTGAAGCGTTGAAATACATCAAAGCTAACCACGGTTTGTCTGGTGATGCCCGTGATGAAGCCAATTCCTACCTCGACTATGCTATCAATGCTCTGAGCTAGTTTTTTAGCAAAAATAGTTTGGTTGACCTGGGAAGGTGGAGGGGTGTTGGCTTTTTGTTAGCTGTCTCTCGCTTTTCCAGGTCTCCTAGTATCTGGCCATTGGCCAGGGGTTATTCATAGCACTTTAACGATTAGGAGATTTATTCAGTGGCAATTACTACCGCAGCCTCCAGACTGGGAGTGGCTCCTTATAATGAGAGTCGTCCCATTGAACTACGTCCTGACTTTACCCAAGATGATGCCAAGTTGGTGATTCGGGCGGTTTATCGTCAGGTTCTTGGTAATGACTATGTGATGGAGTCTGAGCGCCTCAAAGGAGCTGAGTCTTTGTTGTCTAATGGTTCTATCAGTGTGCGGGAATTTGTCCGCACGGTGGCCAAGTCCGAGTTATATAAGACAAAATTTTTCTATAACAGTTTCCAAACCCGTGTTATTGAGCTGAACTACAAACATTTGTTAGGTCGGGCTCCCTTTAGTGAAGATGAGGTGATTTTTCACTTGGATCTTTACGAAAATCAAGGGTTTGAAGCGGAAATTGATTCTTATATTGATTCGGTTGAATATCAAGAGAATTTTGGGGAAAATATTGTTCCCTACTATCGCTTTAATAATCAAGTGGGCGATCGCACCGTGGGTTTTACCCGGATGTTCCGGTTATACCGCGGTTATGCCAATAGCGATCGGGCACAATTAGAGCGCAATAATACCCGTTTAGCGACGGAGTTGGGGCAAAATACTGCTTCGGCGATTATTGGCCCCAGTGGTAGCAATCCGGGTTGGGCTTATCGTCCTTCTAAGGCGGGTACTACCCCAGCTAAAGCCTTGGGTGGCACGGTTCCCTTTGGTCAGGCAAGCAAATTGTTCCGGGTTGAAATTACGTCTATTTCCGCGCCGGGTTATCGCTATCCCAAGGTGCGCCGGAGTAATAAAGCGGTGATTGTTCCTTTTGAACAACTCAACCAAACATTACAACAAATCAATCGCTTAGGCGGCAAAGTTGCGAGTATTACTCCCGCTAGCTTGAGCTAAACCTCAGTTGAGAATTGATTGTGAGTAAAGAGAAGCAACTGGGTTTTGTTTCCTTGGTGGAAATGTCTCAAATTGTCTTCTCTTTTTTTGACCGTTTTGATAATTAATCAATAACAACGTTTAGGAGTTTGTAAAATCTTATGTTAGGTCAATCTTCTTTGGTGGGTTATTCCAATAGCCAAGCGGCCAATCGAGTATTTGTTTATGAAGTGAGTGGACTTCGTCAAACGGATACCAATGAAAATAGTGCCTATGATATTCGTCGTAGCGGTAGCGTTTTTATTAAAGTTCCCTATGCTCGGATGAATGATGAAATGCGTCGTATTTCCCGATTAGGGGGAACGATTGTAAATATTCAACCTTATAGCAATGACCAAAACTAGGTCTTAAAGTTTAGTTTTTTTTATCTGTCAAAACGGTGTGTACTGAAATTCAGTTGCGCCGTTTTTGTTTTGCCATGACCGCTCTTCTGTCGAACGGGGGAAGATGCCATAGAATCGGGAGACAACAGTAACGTTAAAGCAGACATGGGCAAAATTTCAACGCTACACTGAAGCAAACAAAACAGGAGGTCGATGATGGTTGTTGCCGCCCCTAAAGCCCTAACGATAGAAGAATACCTGAAACGGGAAGATCAAGCCCCAGAAAAAAGTGAATTTATCAACGGAGAAATCATTCCCATGGCAGGAGCCTCGGCAAACCATAATCGCTTGACAGGAAAGCTTTATGCCCTTCTACTATTTGCCTTAGAAGATCATGGTTATTCTGTTTTCATGAGTGATATGAGATTATGGATCGCTGAATCCGGGAGTTATTTTTACCCCGATGTGATGGTGATTGCGGAAGAACCAATTTTTACCGATGGGAAACAAATGGCAGTCACTAATTCTTGTTTGATTGCGGCAGTTTTATCGGCTTCAACGGAGGGGTTTGATAAAACTCAAAAATTTGGTTTCTACCGTTCCATTCCCGAACTGCAAGAATATTTACTCATTGATCAATTCATTGATCAATCGCGTCATTTCGTTGAACATTACCAAAAAGTCGGCGATCGCCAATGGTTACTGACCGAAGTTGTGGGAGAAAATACTGAATTTCAATTAGGTTGTTTAGGGATAACGATCAAACTATCAGACCTTTATAAAAAGGTTTATCTTTTACAAAAAAATCAGTAAATATAAATTTTCATTTTACAGTCGGTTAACAATAAAGACTTATTGGTTATTGTTAACCGATCACGGTTGGTCGTTAACTGTTTTTCTGACGCTTAAACGCAGCACCAAAAGCAACAGCAGCACCTGCACCGAGCATTGTTAATGGCTCAGGAACAGGTTGACCAATCTGATAAGTAATGGATTCACCGGAAACAGCATCGGTTACCGTATAGGTTCCAGGATTTAAACCAATAGAAGCAAGCGTCTGACCCGTTGCGATCCAATTTTGATCAGGAGTCCATACTGACCCATTTAATTGACTTGCTAACACCGCCAAACCAGGAAAATAAGGGTCAGAGCCTATATAAGTTGCGAACCCTTTAGTCCCAGTCGGGGTAAAGCTGAAGAAATCAGCGCTAAATGGATTGCCCCCTTGCCATGCAGAAAAATCAGTTCCTGGATTGAACGCAAATGTTGTGTCAATACCTCCGACATCGGTTCCGCCCATGAGATCTGTGTTGGAGGCAAAAACTCCAGTACCATCCCAGCCACTAAAAGTTGCAGGGACTAAGCCGGTAGTATCGATTGACCCGGATGAAGTCATCGTAACAGCACTTCCAACTTCCTGAAATAAGAAGGTGATCGCGGCCTGGGACTGTTAGGCAGTTAAAGCATTCGCCAACAGGGATGCACCAAGGGCGACGCTCCCTAACGTTAGGTCTTTGATCGTTTTCATGGATGAAATTGCAAGATTCAAATAAAAAACACCTAAAATAATACACCGATAGTTTTTTTGCAAGCGTATTTATTAATTAAGTGAATCATAAAAGCTTTGCTAAATTCCCCTGAGCCACTGGATTAAGAAAAGTAAAGAAGGGGAATGATTGATGATTTTATGGGCTGTTTGAGATAACTTAAAAAGGCTGGGGTTGAAAATCAGCGGGGGTATCAAGTTCAAACACAGAATCATGGATTCGAGCCACATAAAATCCTGCTTGTAATATTTTTTCCCGTAGCCCAGCGGAAAGATCCACCCCGGCAATGATGCCATACAGGGTTTTATTATGATGTTCAGGAAAAAAGAAACGAAATCTTTCTACTAAATTCTGCAATTGGGCGATCGCCTCTTCCCTCACATGGCTTTTCACTTCCACAATGTAAGCCGTATTAATGTCCCCATTGGCATAGGCTAAAACATCAATTTCCAGATGTTGACCATTTTTACTGGCGCGGACACTGGGGCTAATAATTTCCATGCCAAAGCGATCTCGCAATAGAGTTTCCATGGAAGGCAACGCTAACCCTTCGGTGAAACTGCCAAATTTTTGTCCTAACCCGCCAATCTGTTTCCCTAATTCTTTTAGCTGACGTTCAGTGGCTCTGAATTTCTGGTCAGTTTCTTGGAATTTCCGGTCAGTTTCTTGAAATCTGATGGCAGTTTCTTTGAATTGTTGATCCGTTTCCTGAAACCTGTGGGCGTTTTCCTGTTGGGATTGAATCAATTCTCGTAGCAGTTGCCAAACTTCGTCGGAAGTGGTGCTCATGGGGGAATGCGTAAATGTCAGTGACTTCATTTTAGGCAGTCAATACCGTCACTGCGGCATCGCCTTTGGCAAGACAAGCAATTTTGCCGAATCTCCTATTCCCGACTAGATTAAGAAACGTAACAGGTTCAGAGGCAGAGTAATGATTTTAGTGGTGGGTGCAACGGGGGGCGTGGGCAAACGGGTGGTCAAATTATTGATCGAGTCCGGGCAATCGGTGCGGGTGCTAGTCCGAGATCAGCCACGGGGCCAAACACTGCTGCGGGAATTTTTCGGGGGCACGTTACCCGATCGCCTAGAATTTTTTGCCGGGGATTTGACCATCAAGGAAAGTTTAACAGCGGACTTAATGGGAGACGTGTCGGCGGTAATCTGTTGTAGCGGCACGAAGGTTCAACCTGTGGAAGGCGATACCCCAAATCGGGAAAAATATTACCAAGGCATTAAGTTTTACCTGCCGGAAGTGGTAGATGTGCCGGAACAGGTGGAATATGAGGGGATAAAAAACCTCTTAGCGGTGATTAAAGAGCATATTCAACCCAAAGAACGGGTTTTAGTGGATTTTAAAGCGCAACATTCCCCACCGTTGCAATGGTATTCCGTGGATGACGGCGTGATGGGGGGCGTGAGTGCGAGTCAGTGGCGTTTACTCGGTGATCGGGCGTTATTTACCGGCAACGTTTCCACCGCCAATAATGGGGGTTTTGCTTCGGTGCGATCACCTAATTTTGAACCACCTTTGGATTTAGCCGGGGCTGAGGGCATTCAATTACGCATTCAAGGAGACGGCAAACGTTACAAATTCATTGCCCGCAGTGAAAGCCAATGGGATGGACTGAGCTATTGCTATTCCTTCGATACCTTTAATAATCGTCCCCAAACTGTGCGGATTCCTTTTAACCAATTGATTCCCGTTTTTCGTGCTAAAACCGTTCCCGAAAAAGGGCCATTTAATCCTAGCCAAATCTCGTCTTTTCAATTAATGCACAGCAAATTTGAATACGATGGCGGCATCAATCCCAGTTTTTCTCCCGGTATTTTTGGGATAGAAATTGAAGCAATCAAAACCTATGCGAATCCCCTGACGCCCCAATTTATCCATGTTAGTTCCGCTGGGGTAACCCGTCCTAGCAAACCCGATTTAAACCTTGAAGAAGAACCCCCTGCCGTCCGCATGAATGATCAGTTAGGGGGCATTTTGACTTGGAAATTAGCGGGGGAAAATGTGATCCGTGACAGTGGTTTAACCTATACGATCATTCGACCTTGTGCGTTAACTGAAGAAACTGCGCCCCAGCTTTTGCAATTTGCCCAAGGGGACACGATTAAAGGCCAAGTCAGTCGTCAGGCGATCGCCCAATTGTGTGTAGATGTGTTGAACTTAGGGGAGGCCGGGCAAAAAACCTTTGAGGTCAGCATGGCCGCCATGGGCAGTAATCGCACTGCTTGGCCGTTTTTGTTGAAACAATTAGCCTTTGATTAAGTATTAATTTTAGGGTTCTAAAACTAACTTCTTAATAGTTGCATCTGTGTACTTTTTGGTGACATTAAGTCTATTGATAGATGAATTTTGCTTGGAGTGATTTTAACCATTGCAATTCTGACCGTCGATCGCCCTTTAATTCTAGGACTTGGATTGGAGTTTGGGGGGATTGAGCAAGGGCAGTTTTTAAACTCAATAAGTCAGGAATTGCTTGATAATAAACCCCATAGATTTGACATAGTTGAGCAAAGTCAATCGTTTGAGGCGTAGCAAAATACCGTTCAAATACATCTTCATGGGCCGCGATCGGTAGCCATTCAAAAATGCCACCGCCATTGTTATTCAACAAAATAATGGTTAATTGTCCCTTTAATTGAGATTGATTTAAAAAGCCATTACTATCATGGAGCAATGATAAATCCCCTGTTAATAAAATCGTTTGACGCTGACTTTGGTGGGCAATACCCATGGCGGTGGAAAGGGTTCCATCAATACCATTGGCACCACGATTGACAAAAACTTGATGGTGATAATAATTGGACGGCCAGAAATATTCTAGCCAGCGAATGGGTAAACTATTCGCCACTAAAATCGGCGTTTTTGGGGGCAATAATTCCGGCAAATGAGCGACTAATACTGGCGTTATCCAAGTAGAGTTGAGCAGATAGGATTGAATAATATTTGATGCCTGTTGTTGTCTGATTTGCCAGCGTTGAGTGTAGTTGGATTGCTGGAGATGGGGCTGAAATTGAGAGTATTGTAACCGGCTTAATAAATCAAAAACCGTGTCAGTTAAGGAAATTGTTTGACCGTGGAGAGGATCAAGATTTTCTCCATTAAAACCAACACAATAACGAACAATATTAATTTGATTTAACCAAGAGCGTAATTCTTTGCTGGTGGGTAATTCGCCAATTTGTAAAACCTGTTCTGGGATTAATGCTTGAGCCCAGGTTGGACAACGTAAAATAAAGTCATAGTAGGTAATAATGACCGCTTCCCCGTCTTGATAATTTCGCAGGTTCGACAGGGCATCACACAAAATCGGCCAATTTAATTGTTTGGCGATCGCCAGAATCGCGGTTAAAAATTCAGGGGTTTCACCGCCGGGAACCACCCCGACCACAATTAAGCCGGGCTTGGCAAAATCGACTAATAATGGCGTTAAGTTACCTGTAATAATGGCATTTTGAATAATATTTTGATCGCCAAAATGATTTAAATGTTGATAAAACTGCTGGGAATCAAGTTGGGATTTTAAATGTTCAACTGTATTATCGGGAGATGGCGCGAGGGGCTCGGCGAAGGGGCAATTGAGATGGGCAACCCCCAACCGTGGCCAAAGGCAGCGTTGCCAAGCAAATAGGGCCGTTTGTCGCAAATAATGGCAATAATCCAAACGGGGTTCGGGTAAAGCTAATTCGGTTTGCCATTGGGGATAATCACCATACAATTTAGTTTGATCGATGGTTTGACCGGCATGGCAATTTCTTAACATCGGGGGGCGATCGCCCGTTAAAACCAACAGGGGCACTTGGCTGTAATAGGCTTCAATGATGGCCGGGAAAAAATTAGCCGCCGCCGTTCCCGACGTACAAACCAACGCCACAGGTTGCCGGGTTCGTTTGGCATAACCCAACGCGAAAAACGCCGCCGATCGTTCATCTAAACTAACGACGCAATCAATGTCCGCCTGTCGAGCTAAGGCCACTGTTAACGGACTAGACCGCGACCCCGGACAGAGTACCGCCTGGGCTAAGCCCAATTTGCTCCAGGTTTCCACCAGAATGGACGCCGCCAAACTATTGAGATTAGTAAAATCAACCATGCCCTTGGCTCGAATAAAGCCCGCCTTGGGGCGATGAATTGTTGTTAGAACTGCCCTGATTGGCCAGCAATAAACCGGCGATCGCCACCACGGCCACAATACCGCCCGCGATTAGTAACTGGGTTGTTTGGGGGAGGGCTTGGAATTGGGCCAG